>OGSV01000093.1_pt1 | contig 109751 bp, 91 predicted proteins | sample 1574221 | NCBI WGS metagenome assembly OGSV01 (sample SAMN03295823, study PRJEB24534) | human gut metagenome | isolation source: fecal sample 4 from infant 3 | host: Homo sapiens | place: USA: Pittsburgh, PA | collected 2014-07 | reverse complement strand
TATTGAACATAAGGAATCAGTACAAGGATATCAGCCGTGAAAACCTGACCCGTGGCGATATTGGTCATAAGGAGTCAGCGCGGGAAATCATCCGTAACACACCTGAGGCGACGGGATATTGAGCATAAGGAATCAGTACAAGGATATATAGCCGTGAAAACCTGACCCGTGGGGATATTGGTCATAAGGAGTCAGCGCGGAACATCATCCGTAACACACCTGAGGCGGCGGGATATTGAGCATAAGGAATCAGTACAAGGATATCAGCCGTGAAAACCTGACCCGTGGGGATATTGGTCATAAGGAGTCAGCCCGGAGCATCATCCGTAACACACCTGAGGCGGCGGGATATTGAACATAAGGAATCAGTACAAGGATATCAGCCGTGAAAACCTGACCCGTGGGGATATTGAGCATAAGGAGTCAGCGCCGAACATCAACCGTGACACACCTGAGGCGTGGGGATATTGGTCGTAAGGAGTCGATGGGCAATCCAGTCGCTCCAAAAAAAGAGAGGGCCCTTTGTGGGAACCCTCTCTGTCTAGTGTTGTAATGAGTATAGAATGATGGCTTATTCTGCTGGTTTTTCTTTTGGCAATGGGATGAACAGCAGATTGACCGGCATATTGCTGCCCGCGGCCGGGGTGAACAGAATCTCTACCGTCTCCTCGTAAGCTCCGGTCCGGTAGACGACGCTGGCTTCGCCCGTACTGCTCAATCTTCCGTTATTCGGGGTGGTCACGGTCTGTCCATTCACATACAAACCGCCCGAGTAGGAGCCGCCGCGAGAGTTGAAGGCGATCAACGTGTGCGGCGCCACATTTTCGAGCTTGACACGGTACAATACGCCATAGTTGCCGGCGTTCACCTGTTTCTCATAGGTCATCATATCCGAACCTTCAATGTACGTGTCATTTGTCTTGTCGGCAAAGACGAGACGGGAGGCGGCTTCTCCTACCCGCTCGCCGATCGTGAAGACGCGATCCGCATTGTTGAACGTGCCTCGGATATGCTTGCCATCTGGCTTAAGCTCTTTCAGCTTGTTGAGTTCCTTCATAACATCCTTCGAATCTTCCAGGGCTATGACCGAATATTCTAACGTATTGTCGCCGAAGAAATCGGCGTACATCGTATAGATATCCCCTGGTCTCATCGCACGCTCGTTCAATTGCGGTGTCAGTACCCGGGTCTCGTTCGGCTGAAGCACCAACTCATTGATTTCTCCTGTCTTCTCGAACGATTCCATGTAGCGAACCGATGCGAGCTTCCCGGTCTGCTGCGGATACGGATTCGGTCCAGCTTGGCCGTAATGCTCCACATAGACGGTAGCCGGATCATCGGATATGTTTTTCGCAACCACATAGAGCTGCATCTTCTTGTCGGTTCCATTTTTGTGATGGAGGAAAATGCGGGCGCCGCCAGCAACGCGATCTTTGTACACGATTCCTTCCTCAAGCACGGTCTCCGGAGAATTCGTGCGGTACAGTGTCCGTCGCTCTTCCTTCACTTCCGGCTGAAGCAGCTTCATATCCAATACGGAACGTGCGCCAAGCGGGAACACTTCCCCGTACGGAGTGTAGAGCAGGTTGAACTCGTCGAAGGTGTACAGTGTTTCATCCGAGATCATGATGGTCTGGGAATACTCATCCGTCAGCCCGAACTTATTTGTCACCTTGAGCGTAATCGTCTGCGGCCCCGGTTGGAAAAACGCCGGCTCATTGTTCGTCCATACCCGTTCCGTGATGGAATCCTCTTTGTCCGTGCTCAAATCTTCGTAACGGATGTACTCCCCCATTTTATAGGTGGTCTTAGGCGTCTGGAAGTGCGCCTTCGGCGGTTCCTTCGCCGGCTGGACTGTAATATTGACAGAGTACGGTTCGCTTATGTTGCCGCGCTCGTCGACGACCCGAAGGGTAATCGTATAAACGCCAGGCTCATCATAATACTCCTGAAGCCCTTCCCACTGTTCATCGACTATCTTCAACCCGGTTGGGCTCGTGGATTCGTTCTTGACCGTCACGCGGGTCTGCGTCGCGAAAATCTCCTCTTCATTTACGCTGAATTTGGCAATCGGTTGCGTGTTCAACTGAATCACGATCCGCTTGTTCTTGCTGTCCCATGTATATGGATAGCCAAAGGCCTGCATTGCGGACGTTACCGGCACCATGAACGTGTTTTTGACAATATAAGATTCCCCGCTCATCTTGGTCGGGGAACCGTTCACCCGGTATTGATCGCTGCCCGCTTTATAGCGCAATTCCTTGTCTCCGTTCGTAATAATCGTTTCCTTGGTCTTATTGTCGAATCGGGTCTGCAATCCGAACCGATCCACCAAGGACCGGAGAGCTATATAAGAAACGCCCTTTTTGACGGTAATCGGCTGTGGAGAGGTATATTTAACGCCGTTATGATACATCACATTGCTGTTCGCCATCAGGATGAGCTCATCCATGCCGGCAATGCCGGCTGCGGGATCCGGGGTAACCGTGTCCTGCTCCGTCATCTCCGGGTCCGCTGTATCCGGGTTCTCCCCGCTTCCATCTCCGTCCGGCTCTTCAGCTGTAATGTCGCCTTGCTGTTGGGATTCGACGGCCGCTTCCGTTCCTCCTACTGCGCTGCCGTCTCCTTCTGCCGCAGCCAAGACGGGAACCATCGTGATAAGTTGTATTGCTGCCAAGCAAGTAACAAATAGCTTTTTCCAAGATTTCATTTCTATGCTTTCTCCTCACCCATCGTAATCATTCGTGCTCATATCGAATCCTGGCTCCTTCATGTGAACATAATCTTAGACGCAAAAGATTACAAAAAGTTTCATTTTTCGTAACCATCTTCACAGAAAGCCAGCATAGAGAAGAATTCCGGTGATTAACGAAGAAAAAAGGCGAAATAGAAACCAAGTGAACGATGATCCATCATTTGATCTCCCGAACGGGCAGCAGGCGAACCCCAGGATTGCACTCTTAACAAAACAATGTTACGATATCAACGTAACACTGTTACAAAATAACCAAGGAGGCTTCCGCTTGGCATGGACGAACAATTGATTTCAAAAAAAGAATTGCTCGATCTGACCGGGATCTCTTATGGGCAGCTGTACCGGTGGAAGCGCAAAAATCTGATACCGGAAGCGTGGTTCATCCGGAAGTCTACCCACACCGGCCAAGAGACTTTTTTTCCAAAAGACAAAATATTGGAGCGCATCGATAAAATCATCAATATGAAAGAGGATTTGTCGCTAGATGAATTGGCAGACATGTTCTCGCCGCATGTCGCCAGCACTGCACTCAGCAAGGCCGAAATTATCGGCCGCGGTCTCGTGACGCCGATGGCGCTTCAGGTGTACACCGAGCAATTGGGCGATGCCGAAGCTTTTTCATTTGAAAAGCTGCTGCACATCTACGTGCTCGATCGGATGCTCCAATCTGGCGATATGAGTCTGGAGGAAGGCATGCTGCTGCTTCAGCTGCTGCAGGAGCATTATGGCAAGTTCGAAGGGAAGGATTGCGATCTAGTACTGATCCGCAAAATGGGCATTAGCACACTGCTCCTCGTCTCCAGCCCGGATGATATCTGCGTGGATGGCGGAGCAAAGCTCGTGACCCGCCTATCTCTCTCCAGCTGCTTGCAAGAATTGAAACTCAAACTTACGTAATGGGAGGAACCTCTTATGTCTCAAGCAACGGGAGATCTTATGATTTCAGGTCTCGGAAGCTCGTCCGGCGGCACCTATCAGCGTGTTCGGATAGATGGAATGGGCAGTATCGATGGAGATCTCGTCTGCTCATCCTTTGCCTCCAACGGGAAAGGCAAAGTAACAGGCAATCTGGAGGCGGATACGATGGAGGTTCGCGGGATGCTTACTCTCCAAGGAAACCTTCAATCGGATCATAGCCGCATCGATGGGACGGCCCGGCTGGATGGTCATTGGTCGGGCGACGAGATCGAGCTCAACGGCACCGCCACAGTCGCTTACGACTGCCAGGCCGAACGTTTCGTCTCCCGCGGCGCCTTCCATATTGGCGGATTGCTCAACGCAGGCACGATCGATGTCAAAATGGCTGGCGGCTGCCGGGCGCGCGAAATTGGCTGTGAGCGGATTCTGGTTCGACAAGGCGCCGCGTTATCGATCTTCAACAAGCTGTTCTCCTCCTTCACCAACCGTCCTAAATTGGAGGCGGACACGATCGAGGGGGATATCGTCGATCTGGAGTATACGCGTGCCCGCGTCGTGCGCGGCAATCATGTCACCATCGGTCCCGGCTGCCAGATCGATCAGGTTGAATACCGGCAGTCCGTACAACTGCATGAAGAGGCTCAAGTGAATAGCCGCCGGAAGCTGTAATGAAACAGGATGCGGTCTGTCTGGGATTTATCCCTTGCGGCACCGGCAAGCCTGAATAAGGGAGGAATCGGATACAATATGGAACAGCGGCGCGATCTGAAAATTATGGGCTCCTCACGCGCGGGCGGGGGAGTATACGACAAAGTAAGCATCATGGGAGACGGCTCTGTGCACGGCGATGTGGACTGCCGCCAGTTCAGCTGCGCGGGCTCCGCCCATATCGAGGGCAGCGTGAAGGCCGGGGAAATGAAAATTCGGGGAACCTCTCAAGTCAACGGAAACGTGAATGTGAACAAGCTCTCTATCCAGGGGAACGGCGAGATTCACGGCAGCCTGCGCGCCGGGGAGGCCAATATCGGCGGGATGGCAACCATCAGCCGCAATCTGCAGGGCGAGCGGCTGAGCCTGAGAGGCTCCGCGACGGTTCAGGGCGATTGCGAATTCGAATCCATCACTGCCAGCGGTTCGCTCCAGGTCGAAGGCCTGCTCAATGCGGGCAGCCTGGACCTACGTCTTCAATGGCCCTGTCATGCCCGCGAGATCGGCGGCGACACGATCAAGATCCGCCGCGGCAGCGGACTTGGCAATCTGCTCGCCATCCTTCCCGGCCTGTTCCATTTGGCGCCGGATGCGCGCATGAGCGCCGAGCTCATCGAAGGCGATCATATTGAATTGGAGCATACGACGGCACGCATCGTCCGCGGGAACGATGTCATCATCGGCCCCGGCTGCGAGATCGGGCAGGTTGAGTACCGCCGGCAGCTGCACCGTCACCCGGATTCCAACGTTCATCATATTACCCAAATATAACTGCGGCTTACAGCCCCGGGGACCGGATTCGGTTGTGTCTAATTCTTCACAGCAATGATTGTCGCCTTAGACAGTACGCGGAACAGCGGTAAGAGCATCCTTTGGATGAGGATGCTCTCTTACCGTTGTTCGATGTTCTATTGTGCGGATGATCCCATCTGGCTGCCCGGCAATATCGTACCGCCTGTGCCAACGATAATGAACGGCTTGCCGTCCCTGCGCCGCTGACGGATGTCCTTTTTTTACTGGCCCCGCACCCCATAGCGGCGGCGCAGTTCGGCTGCGGCCATACGAACCTCGTCCGGATCCGGAAGCCGCAGTCTCGCCGCCCCGGCCGCGATTCCCTGCTCCGTCTGCCGCTCGCGGACAACCCGCTTCACGGCGGCGGTGAAGGCCTCGGCCGCATCGCCTTCCCGGCCAAGCCCAGCCGCTTCCTCGAGGCTGGCCGTGCTCTCTTCCGTCACGCGCGGATAATCCCGCTCCGTGCCGCCGGCGGCCGCGCGAGCGTAGAATTCCCGCACGAGCCCGGCGCTGTCGCGGCCGGAGCCGCCGGCGATGACGAACGCCTGCACGATGAAGGCGTTCGCCTGCCGGCGCTGGGCGATGCCGCAAAATTTGCGGCCGCCAATGCTCAGGTCGAAGTCGCCGGGGCAGTAGGCCCCTTCGACCTCGCCTTTGTCGACGCGGCAGCCGGTATGCTGCAGCGCGCGCCGAATCAAGCGGTACATCCGCTCGAAATCGCCGTGAAAATGCTTGTCGCCCCCCTCCTGCTTCGGCAGGATGAGCGACAGGTTGACGACGCCGGAATCGAGCGGCACCGCCGCGCCGCCGGTATTGCGAACCGCCGTCGCATAGCCCAGCGACTCCAGCCACCGCAGCGCCTCGGCGGCTTGGGGCAGCCTGCTGTCGCGCTGCCCGAGGATGAAGGCCCGCGGATGGCGCCACAGATGGCAGAGCGGCGGGCCCCCGCGGCCGGTCTCTCTGCACAGCAGTTCATCCAGCGCGAACGGATAGAGCGGATCCGGCTCCGTCCAATCGTTCGTGCGATCCAGCAGCAGCACGTCATTCAACTGGCCGAGTACAAGCTCATCAAGGACCTCGTCCTCCGGCTGCCGCCCGCGGCGTTCCGTCTCTGTTCGGTGAGTCATTTCGCTGCCTCCTGCACGGAAAGGGGGCGAGAGCGCCCCCTTTCCTTTTTTTCTATATTTTCCACTCGCGAAGGTTCAGATGCCGAACCCCTTCCACGACATACGGATCGTTCTCCGCCAGCTGGCGCGCTTCTTCCATGGAATCCGCCACATAAATGACCATGCCGCCCGATCCGTCGCCGAAGGGGCCTTTGGCGAACACCTTGCCCTGCTCTTTCAACTTGTCCAAATAATTCAGGTGCGCCTGACGATACGTTTGATTTTTGGAGGCATCCTTCATTTCCAATAAAGCCGCAAAATGAGCCATGTCGATTATCTCCTTTTCCCTGAACGGGTAGTAAATACGGCAATCCCCGGGCAAAACGGCTCCTGGCGCCGTTAGACAGCCTACCGGCGGATCGCACCCCCTGCGATCCGATGCCGTCTTGGCCAGGCGCCGGAGGCAAGCTTCCGCGGGGCATATGCCAAGTTCTTCCTTTCTAGCGTACAACAGAAGGCTTCATCTGAAAAGCCGCAACCGGCGAGCGGCTCTCTGTTCGCAAGGGCTGCAGGGGCCGTGAGAGCCCTGCCGGGATAACCCGCGAAGCAAGCGGGCGCCCAATCGCTACCGCTTGGGCAGCAGCTGGACATACTCATCCGACAGCTTCATTAACGATAAAATATACTCATAATCGCGGCGGTAAGGCTCAAGATCAAGCACCGGCTCCAGCGTCCGGAGCGAGATCGCCTCGCCGTCTTCGAAGCCCGTTCCCGGCACGAACAAAATCTCATTCGTAAAAAACGACCCGGTCGGCAAATAATAGCGCATGCCGATGACATTGTGATCCGTATTCAGCAGGTCGCGGCCGAACGCGGTGAACTGCTGCTCCTTCAGCGAGATGCCAAGCAAGTTGGCCAGCGTCGGCATAATGTCGACTTGGCCCCCGGTAAGCTCCACCGTCTTGCCGCTCTTCTGCCCTGGCACGTGAATAATGAGCGGAATATTGAAGCGGCTTACCTTATTATCATAGGGGATGCCCAATTGGGCGGCAATCTCCTTCCCGTCGGTCTCCGCCGGGTTGACGCCCGAATGATCCCCATAGGCGACAAGCACCGTGTTATCCCAGATGCCGTCGGCTTTGAGCTGATCGATGAAGCGGCCCAACGCATAATCGGTGTAGTGGATGGCCGTCAAATAATGCCCAAGCTGCGTATTTTCCATCTCTGGAGGCAGCTTCAGCCTGCGCCGATCCGGCGGAATCACGAACGGTGCGTGGCTGGACGCGGTCACGAACTGGGCATAGAACGGTTGGCCGGCTGCCCCCATCTCCGTCAGCTTCTCGCCCCCGACGCGGTATAATTCCTCGTCCGAAGCCCCGAAATCATTGAAATGATCGTTCTCGTAATAAGGCTGGTCGAAATACCGATCGAATCCGACGCCGGGATATAACAGATGGCGGCTCCAGAATTGGACTTCATTCACATGGAACGTCGCCGATTGGTAGTGAAGCTTGTTCAACAGGCGCGGCAGGCTGGGCAGCTCCCGGTCCCCGAAGCCCGTCGACATCGCCACCGTGCCGGTCGGGTAAATCGACGTGTTGGAAATAAATTCCGCGTCCGAAGTATTGCCTTGGCCGATCTGCTGATAGACATGAGGAAAATAATAGCCTTCTTTCGCTAGCCGGTTCAGGACCGGAGTCACCTCTTGACCGCCGAGCTTCAAGTGAATCGGAAAGTTCTGAAATGCTTCCATCTGCACGACGATGACGTTCATGCCCTTCGCTTCGCCGAAATGAGCCGGCTTGGCGTCCTTCTTGTCTTCCTTACGATAAGGATAGGTCGCTTGCAGCTCGTTCACCCGCCGGATCGTGTCCTGCAGGTTGCCGCGGGCAATCAGATCATTCTCCCGCTTGTTCTTGATGGCCGACGCGACCTGATAGTTCAGGAAGCCGAGGCGCTCCGCCTGCACCAGTTCATTGTCAATGCGGCTGCCTTCGGCAATGAACTGCAGGGAGACCGCCGCGCTGGCGACGAGGACGAGAGCGGCCGCGATTTTGCCCCGCAGCGTGCCGGTTCGCAGCGGCCGCTGCCGCTCTCCGAGCGTCGCCGCGAGTTCACGCGCGGAAGCGCGGTTGAACAAGCGCACCGCTCCGATCGCGAGGGCGATCGCCATATCCGCAAAAAAGAGAAAATGATAGGGCTGAATCAAAACCGTAATGCTCCCCCGGATTTGCGGCACTTGCCCCAACCCGCCAAGCGCCGTATACGTCGGCACCGTATTGAAATGAATCCGGTACAAGACGGCGGCGAAGAGCATCAACGAAAAAACGGCGTTGATCGCCCAATAGACGCCGCGCTTCCCGCGGCGCGGCAGGACTAGCTCCAACAAGCTCATCATGGCAAGCAAGGACAAGGCGTCGCTGAGCAGCCCCAGACCCGTAATCTCGCCGAACAAGAAAACACGAAGCAAGGCCAGCTTCGCCAGCAGCAGGAGACAGATGCCCGCGAGAGGCGACAGTCGAACATGTTGCTTCCGCATTCCTATTTTCATGAAAAATCACTTTCTTTCTCTTCAATCTGTTCCATGAGTCTTCCCTTCAAAGCTGGGCCCCTACGACGGAATGGAAGCCGAGCCGATCTGGATATAGACCTGCTGGATCGTATCCAGCGCGGCCGCATGGGCAATGATGTTGTGGACCAGAGTGGCCGCCGCGCAGGCGACGATAACTCCGGTCAATAGCCCGCGAGCGCGCCCGCCGCAGCGGTGGACCCCCCACGCGCATAACAGGAACAAGGCAAATAAATAATGACCGGCATACAGATACATATCATATTGAAATGCCGCCAAGCCGAAGCCGACGACAATATGCAGCAGCAGCGCGAACAGCGGATAGACGGCGAGAGACAGCACCTCGGTCGACCGGAACCCCCTGACGAGAGCCAGCAAGGCCAGAGCGATGACAACGATGCCGATAAGATGCCCATACAGCGGGAACGGGTTCGACAGGTTCGTGACGAACGCCATCACCGAGTCGTCGATCATGGCCAAGCGCGGCGTTACAATCGGGCTCTCGATCATCGAATACAAGGCTTTCCAGTGATGGGCAAAAGAAAATGGCGCTACATAGCTGAATCCGCCGGCTTCGATATTGTGCTGCCACGTCGCAATCCAGGAGTTGCCGGGAAATAGAACGAACTGCACACCCGTAAGCAGAGCGACGAGCAGCAAGGAGACGCCCGCGATTTTGAGGCAGGCGATCACGTATGTTCGGCTCTTGCGCACCGTGCTGATGAAGAGCGTGCCGACGGCTGTCGCGACGTTGGTCACGGTCACACCGAAGTTCAGCGTCAGCAGGATCGAGGCCGGCCATACTCCAAGCTTCCGATGGTCGCGGCAGTACTGCGCGTACAGCACCGTGAGCAAAATGAGCAGCACCGCGTACGGATAAGAATCCGGGATTAACGCCGAAAAAATCTGATAGGAGCTTGCCCCGAAAAATACGGCAGTTCCGATCGACAAGGCGTTGCCGAAGGAATTGCGGCGCAAATAATAATACATGAGGACGACGCCGCACGCATTCATGGCGCTCTGTATGCCCAGAAACAGGCCGTTGCCCCAGGTCATGGCGGCCGCCTGCTTCAACGGCGCCGACAAGAAATTAATAAACGGATGAATCACGGAAGATTGCGGCGCATAATAAAGCGACGGATCGAAATTGAACAGATTCAGTGTGAACGGCGCCCCATAAAACGGGCTGTGCTCAATCAGCACTGCCTGATTCCGCTCCATATACGCAATAAACGGAAGATTCAGCCAAAAATAGAATAGTAAGAAGCCCAAAAACAGCAGCAGCGCTTTGCGGTTATCCTGCTTCACGCCAAAAACCGATTTCCAAAACTGCATGACCCCATGCCTCCATACGATAATTTCTATATCTCATCCATCATCCTGCGAGAAGCAGCATACCCGCAAAAATAAAAGCAATGCCTGCCGCCTTCGGCAAGCCAATCGATTCCTTGAATATCCATCTCGCCAGCACCATCGTCCAGATGAAGGTCAGCGCATTCGCCGGAAGAACGACGGTATAAGGCAAGAACCGCAGCAAATAAATATTGAGCAAGGCCCCCGCTCCATAGCACAGGAAGCCGAGAAAAAGCATGCTCCGCTGCTGGCGCGCGGACGACAACTTGAAGCAGGCGCTCCCGAGCGACCCGAACCACGTCATTACTACGAGGAGGAGCCACAACCATTCATTTCTCATAGCTAATGCACGCGACGCCGATAATGAGCAGCAGGACGGCGATTCCTTTCTGCAGAGTGACCGTCTCGCCCAAGAGAAGACCGCCGTACAGCAGGGCAAAAATATAGCTGCATGCCATGAGCGGGTAAGCGACGGACAGCTTCTCCAGCGACAGCGACTTGATCATTAGCACGGCCCCGATGCCATAGAACACAAAGCCAATCCCCAAGTAGAGCAGATTCGCGATGCCCCATTTCCAGAACAACTGACCCGTCGCGGTGCACCAGGCCGACAAAATCATGAGCGCCTTGCCGGCGTGCCTCGACTTCAAGAGCTCCATCTCATGACCTCCAGACCCTCCTGCTTGATCGGGGCGTTCCGGATCAAATACCGCTGCCCCGCTAGCTCCAGCATCGGCAGATCGCTCATGCAATCGGAATACGCGCAGGAGGCCTCGAAATCGATCTCAAGCTGATGCCGCTCCAGATAGTCGCGGATGCGCGCTACCTTCTCTTCCGCTTTGCAATTCTTGCCCTCGATCCGGTGCGTATAGCGGCCGTTCCGCCGCTGCAGCTCCGTTCCCAGCACCTCGTCCACGCACGCCAGCTTCTTGAAATATTTCATATAGGCGACGGGAGAAGCCGTCACGAGAAGGACGCGATAGCCCAGCTTCTTGCGGCTGCGCATCTCGGCGAGCGCATCCTGGTACATCTCCGGCGCCAGGACCCGGTCGTAAAAAGCCTCCAGGTCGGTCTCGTCCATATAAGCAATGGATCGAAAAAAGTACTGCTTGGCCTTTTCGGCCGGCACGATCCCAAGCTTATACAGCAGGAGGTTCCAGGCCAGAGCGGGCAAATGGATGCAAGACCGCGGCTTCGCCGCAAGACCGTACTTCAAGAACAAGAACATGGAATCGCGCCGAATAATCGTTTTGTCGATATCGAAAAGCGCTACTTTGGCCAACATGATGTCTGACGTCCTCCTTTTTCCCTATTCATACAGGATGAATATCGCCAGCACGCTAATCACGTACAAAATGACGGTAACGAAAATATGCTTGTCTTCAAAAAGCAGCCTGTCGGGCGCTCCGCCCTTCTTCTCCACATGGATCAAGTATAAATAACGGAAAATGCCGTATATGACAAAAGGAATCGTCCACATCAAATGCGTCGTCCGCCCGGCGGTAAAAGTAAACAGCGAATAGCTGATGATGGTCGCCGTAGCCACGATGCTGATCAATTGATCCAGCAGCGCGAATGAATAGTTCTCGAGCACCTTGCGGTGCGTCCCTTTCTGATCAGCCAGCAAAAACAGTTCATGCCTCCGCTTGCCTATCGCCAGAAAAAGAGAGAGCAGCATCGTGCAGAGCAGAAACCATGGCGTCAACTGAACATGAATGGCTAATCCGCCCGCGATGGCCCGCAGCACGAACCCGGCGGCAATCGTCATGATATCAAGAATGACGACATGCTTCAATCTGAACGAGTAAGCCACATTCAAGACAAAATAAACCGCCAGCACCGCCGTTAACAGCGGATGGATGAAGTAAGAAGCCGCCAGCGAGCCGGCCAGCAGCACCGCGCCGGTTCCGAGAGCGACAGCCGGATTCAACGCCCCGGATGCCATCGGCCGATGCCGCTTCACCGGATGGACGCGATCCGCTTCCCGGTCCGAATAATCATTAATGATGTATACGCAGCCGGATACGAAACAAAAAAGAAAAAAAACGGTCAACGAATGATATACCGCCGACAGATCCACCCGCTTCAACGAGAAGAGAAGCGCGGCGAACACGAGCAGATTTTTGGTCCACTGCTTCGGGCGAAGCTGTCTCCACATCAGCGCGACCACATGACCGGTGCTTGCTGCGGCCGCGGCAGGCTGCGGCGTGTGCTTAAGTTTCAGATTCACGATTGAAAATCCCCCTAGTAACCTGGAAATAAAATGTGTATTCAAAATCTATCTTTCTATCGTTCCATTTCTATTATTTAGCTTCTTCGGCGCCGAATCCAATGATAGATCGCCAAGGCCGTCTCGGCAAGTACTCCGCAGCCATAACCGAGAGCGAATAAATCCAAAAAAACGAGGACGCCAATCAGATCCTCCCATCCGCCATGCCCCCGACCAAAAGTAACGATGAACAGCGCCGCCAGGCCGACCGCCGCGCCGATGCTGCCCAACAGCCAGATCCAGCGCCCGCCCAGCCAGCCGGACAGGGTGAGAATCGTCGCGAGCGCCACGGCGGCCGCCGCCATTCGCATCGCGGTATCCCATGCGGGCTCCGCTCCCGCCGCCACATAGCGGACGCCCCACAATCCGAGCGTCAGCACGAGCGCATGACACAGCTCCCATCGAATCCATTTGCGGCTCCAACGTTCCGGTATCCAGCGCACGGCTTACAGCCTCCTCTATCATCCGAATCAGGATGACAAAAAATAGAGGCTGACGCTCAGCCTCTATTTCTCAATATATTCGACTCTCTTCTGATCCACAAGTACTTCACTTATTTTTCCAAGCTCGACCTCTTCGCCTAAAGACACAATCGCTTGAAAGGTTCGCTGTTGACCCGGCGTGGCCGCCCCCCCGCCGGCCGGCGGCTCGGCTTCTCCAGGGGGCGTATCTTCTGGAGAAGCGCCACCCGAAGGCGTGTCTCCCGGCGGCGTGTCTCCCGGAGAGATGCCTTCCCCCGCCATGTCCGGCGGCGCGCTCTCCCCTTCTCCCGCCGATCCTGCCTTGCTCTCCGAAGAGTCTGCTGCTTCTTCGCTCCCGCCGCGATTCTGATCCGGCTGCCCGGCGCTTGTGGAGGAAGTATCCGCACCGTCTGTTCCTGCCGAGCCCGCGGATCCGGCGGAGCCGCTTCCTGCTCCGTCAGAGCCGTTCGGCGGCGTTCCTTGTGAACCGGCCCCCGAAGAACAGAGATGCTGCACGGGACGATCCGTATACGTCTGCTCGGCGCCGCCTTCCAGCTTCAATGTAATCGTACCCGCCTGAAATGCGGCGCATTCCGCCTCCGTCCCGAATTCGAACACAAGCTCGGTCGCCGGCTTCAATTCGCCGTCCACGAAATCCTCGACTTGTCTCGCGAAGACTTGCGGTTCGGGCTTAGCGGCCGGCTCCACCTGCCGAGGCGGCTCCGGATCGGACCCGGTGTTCTCCGCCGCCGCGGGCTTGCCGCTGTCGAAGATGCCGGAGGCCGCCAATCCGCCGGCAATGCCGCCGATGACCACGATAATGGCCAAGAGCCACACCATCGCTTGCCGGTTGCGCCGCAGCCATCTGAGGATGGGCGGCGACAGCTCGCTGCGGGCCTTGTCGTATACGGCTTGAAGCGGAGCGCCCGCCTGCTCGAAATAGAGCCTGCGGTTCATCCGGTTTTTGAACGCGTCCTGGTCGTATTTTTTGAAATACGCGACCACCGCCGCGGCGTACCCCGGCTCGAGCTTCCTCCCCCGCGCGAAAAAGCGCTGCTTCTCGGACCAGTTCATGAACTGGTATACGGTCTCCCTGTCCGGCGCATGCTGATGCAAATAATGGAGCAGCGCTCCGTATTCGATCACGCCTTTGTCGGCATCCCGGCAGAACGCCAGCACCAGCCGGCCGAACCGCGCCGGCCCCAGATCCTTCTGCAGCCAGCGGCGCCCAAGCTGCTGCAGCCGATCCAGTTCGGCAGGCGATAAACCGTCGAAAATCGATTCATCCGGATCGTCGTCCTGGAACCAGCGGTAAGCAGCCAGCATGACATTTGCCGTGGACCGCACTTGAGGCGGATAGCGGGCGGCCCATTCCCTCACCTCGTCCGGATGCGCGAGGAATCCGATCTGCAGAAACGCTTCCTGGCGGGTCTGCTCCAGATTCAGATCCGTCAGCAGGAATTCATTCGCCGCATACGACAACTGCTCCATAAAAAGAAGCATGTCTTCGGCGGGCCGCCCTTCCTCCGCGAGCAAGCGTTTGACCGTGCCCAGCACCGCGTTCACGGCGGACACCGGCTCCGCATCATGCCGCAGCTTCTCAGCGAGCTGCCCGGCGGCCATTTCGGTGAACTCGGCCTTCCGCAGCAGTACCGGATGCCGGCTGGACCAATGATGAGCCAGCTTCACCAACTCCTCGGCCCGGACAGTCTCTTGGAATTTCCGCCGCATGTACGGGAAGAAGAGGTCTACCGTCTTGCCGCCCCGCAGCAATGCCTCGAAGAAGGGCCGGCTGACGCTGTCGCTGCCCTCGATGAGCGCATAATAGGCTTCCATTCGCTCGCTGCCCTTCGCCAGATTGGCTTCGTACAAGCTCCGGATCAAATACCCGATCAGATCGGTGCCTAGTGCCGTTCCGGCAAGAGCTTCATATTCCATAAAACATTTTACGATAGCCGGATCGGGGAGTTCACCCTGCTGGACCCGCTCATACTCGCGCTGGAAGCAGCCGCGGAACAGCTCTCCCAGCCGCCGCTTCGACTGAACAGCCCCTTCCGGAGCCAAGTAATCGAGCATCGATCGCAGCGCCCCGACCCGGTTCTGCATATAGAGGGATTCCCTGCCTTCCTCGATCTGGAATAAGACAGCCAGCTCATGGCAGCTCGCGATCGCGGTATGCCGCTGCGTGTCTATGCCTTCCAGCATCTGCTCCGCGAAAGCAAAGAAGGCTTCCGCTCGCTCCGGCTGCTCCAGATTGCTCCAGGCGAAGCTCAAGTAGGGCTGCTTCCCCAGGTCAATATCGACATTCGTCACCCGCTTGGACGCAAGATCGAAGGTATAGTCTTTGTCGATGTTCCGATCATTCGGGCGCAAGCTTCCTTGCTCGACGAACGTCAGATGAATGCCCTTCCGGTTCAACGGCTCCTTCGAGAAGGTCAGGAAGCCGAGCGCGCGGCGGTACGCATGCGGCAGGCATCCGTACAGCACGCCGACCAGCTGCAAGGCGTTCTTCGACAACTCCTCCACCGCGACATCGAGCGCCACGAACACTTTGCGTCTCGTGACAATGGACGACATGACGGCGAACAGCAGCTGCTTGAACATCTTCTCGTCGATGCCGAGACTGTCGAGGAGGGCTATCGGCGAAGCCGGACGGCGCGCTTCCGCCGCGGCCGGAATCCGCTCCAGCTCGGGCAGTTCCGTTCCCTGCTCGATATCATAGCTGACGGCGAAGTCCGCGTTCAGCAGCGACGGATAGTCCTTCACCGCTTCGGCCGCCCGGTCGGCGGGCACGACATAGTTGTGGGTGAAGAAGGCGCTGCGCAAGCCCGTGAAATCCGCCGCCTGATAGATGCTGCGCCCGAGGACGAGCTGTCCCATATCGGCGTGGAACAGGTGCAGCGCTTGCGGATAGCGGGCCTCGTCCTTCTCCCCGCGCGAGGCCAGCTCTGCCGGGGAATCATAAACGCAGAACGGATGCAGCACTTTTTTGATAAATCCGTGATCCAGCCCGGCAGATGCCGCGACCGTGTCGAAGCCTTCGTTGGGGCGGAATATGCCGCGCCGCTCCCGCGTATACATTTGCTGCTGGATGCGAGAGGAACTGTTCGATGTCAATGCTGCTCTCTCCCCTCGATATAATTCAATTGATACAACAGCCAGATGAACGGCTCATCCACCCGGATCGGACTGACAACCCCCTGCAGCTTCTGATTCACCGGGTTGCTGCCCAATGCCGATACGGCGAAGTAGGCCGTGTTAGAGAAATAAACATCCATCGTTCCTTTGAACGGTCGGTCCACCTTCTCGATAAAGCGCCGTATCTCGCCGTCGATATTATGGAACTCCGTCAGATCCAGATACTTACGGTGAACCATATTATGAAAAATGTTGCTGTTCGGCTTGATATAGTCGCCATCCTCATCCTTCAGCGCATGCAGCATGTCGCTCTTCGTCAGCACGACCGCCGTCGGAATGTCGGTTTTGTTCTTATCCTGGTAAGCGATGAAGTCCCCGAACAGCGTCAGCACGACATCGCGCGGCTCGTCATATTGCGGCACCCACTCGTCGGAAGCGCCTCCGTATTGCATGCGGATTTTTTCACGAATCGAGCGAATTTGCAGGGGATCGATCATGAACAGAATGCCCGCCGAATTTTTGATATGCTGTCCGTGGAGGCCGAGATAATCCTGATCGACCATTCCTTCTCCCGCGACATCAAAAAACACCAGCGTAAGCGGCGGCTTCGTCTCATCCTTGAAGACGAATTGAAAGATGAACGGCTCCTGCATCTTCTCCTTCTGCGTCGACGCGAGCAGATCGCCGCGTTCGAACAGCGGCTCCTCGTACATCGTGCGGAACTTGCGGCTGATCTCCGCATTGAGCGGCATGCAGGCAGCGTCGAAATGATCGGCCGTCGTATGCTGAAGCGTATGGATCAGCGAGGTCATGTAGACCGATTTGCCGACCTGGGAAGCCCCGATAATGGAAATAATATTGCTCGGCACCTTCCCCGCCGTCACGGGCAGCTCGTTATGGCAGTGCGGACACAGCCTTCTGCGCGTGACGACGCCATAACGGTCATTGAGACCGATAAGCACGTTATCCGAATAGAGATGATGCTCTTCGGGAATATCGCGCGGATCGATGACCGCCTCCATATCATAGACGGTATCGAGGCCGAAGCGATCCCGGTATTTATTCAGTTTCTCATCCTCCTGCAGCGCATAATTCTCGTCATCCTCGCGGTGATGCGCCGCGCGGAACACGACCTCCTCGGGCGAGAATTTGCTGAAGCAGTAAGGGCATACGATATCATAGAACAGCGGCCGTTGCGCCGGCTGCGGCTTGCGCTTCAGAAAATCAAAAATCCCCAATGTCTTCCCCTCCTCATTCCGGTATCAGCTCGTACAGCTGGCCGTATTGGCGGCCGTCGGTGAAGAAGAGCCGAATGTAATCGTCCTTCCCGATCTCGATCTCCGGCAGCATGTTCCGGCCCGGGGCGAACGGCTCGACGAACGGGTAGACCGTGCCGTCGTCTTTGCTGGCGGGATAGCCGCCATGCTTCTTCACATAGCACAGCGCCTCCGCAGGCAGCGGCACCTCTGCCGTCACCTGGATTTGCGCCGTTTTGAATTTCTTGAACCAGCCGCCTTTGTAGCGGATCGAATAGTAGATTCTCGCCCGGCCGGTGCTCAGCGCGATCCGGTTCCCGCCATCCGGCTGGATGACGAGCTGCCGCTGTCCGTCCTCCCGCGGCAGACAGGCGTAGATGGTATAGACGAACCGCCCGATCCCTTGAATCCGGTCATGGTAGCCGTTGTTGGCTTTGTATTCGTCTCTTGTGTACAGCTTCAGCTCCGCGGCCGGCGGACGCTCGGCCGCCGGCCGATCCGCAGCCGCCTTGTGCACATAGACGGCCTGAATCGTATCGGGCCACAGCCAGCGCAGCGTACACCGCTCCTCGTCAATACTATGTGTCAGTCCGCGGATGACCGGCGTCTCCGGACCCGCTTCCGTATAATGCATCTGTCATGGCCTCCCCACACTAGAATCCGCGGCTGCTCCGATCGGGCTGCCGTCCGGACAGGCTGCTGCCTTCGCTCTCCGCCGATCCTCTCCGCCGGCGGCCTTCCCGCGGCCGCTGGTTCTCCTGCACGGGGACGACCAGCGAGAACAGCGCGATGACGCCCGCCAACACCAGATCGGCGCCCAGGCGCACGGCTCCGTCCGTCAGCGGACGTCCGGACAAGCCGGCCTCCAGCAGAAGACCGGCAAGCAGCCCCGCGGCCGCGCCGCCTATAGCGAAGCTCTTGGCGAGATAGCGATTGTCGAACACGAGGCCGAGCGACAAGCCGAGCGCCGTACCGATCAGCGCCAAGGCGATGACATGCAGCGCCATATAGTAGCCGCTGTCTTGAAGCGGCCCGGAACGCTCCGTCACCAATGTCCGATCGCCGATGCTGCTGTATATTTTTTCGAAGACGAACGACAGCTCGTTCGCCTTGGACACATCGTAATACTGGCCGCCGGTCTCGTCCGCGATCCGGCGCAGCAGGCCCGAGCCTTCCGCGTCGACCAGACTAAGGCCAATCGTGTGAACGGCGATATGCTGCGCTTTATAATCGGCAAGCGCTTCGTTCGTATTCACCTCGCTGAAGCCGTCCGACAGCAGGACGACCATCGTGCCGCGCGAGTCATCCCGGTTGTCCTTGATATGCTTCATCGCTTCGGATAGAGACAGGCCGATATCCGTACCGCCCTCTGTCGGCTGGAGCGCATCGATCTTGGCGAACAGCTCGTCCTTGACTGCCTGATCCTTCACTTGCACGAAAGGCTGAAGCAGGTCCACGCTGTCGTTGAATACGAACACAGCTACCCGCTTGTCCCGATCCATCTCTTCGATCATCCGCTTGGCCGCTTCATACCGATCCTGGTTCGGATCCGTCTGCTCCATGCTGCCCGAATTATCGATGACGAGCACGATATTTTTGACCGTCTTCGCGCCGCCCGCCTCGATCTGGTAGACCGCTTCAAGCGCCAGGCCCGCGATGAACAGCATGACGAGCGTCGCCGGCACGAGCACCAGCCAGGATGTGCCCGCATACCGCTGCCGCCATGACGGGCCATTCAGCCGGGGCGAGATCATCTCGGCCGTCAGGCAGCCCAGGCCGATGAAAAGGGCGATAACCCCGAAGTAAAGCCCGCTCACCACGACATCCGGCCAGTCTCCGAACAGGCTGCCCAACAGCCACTCCCCGGCGGCCCACCCGACGGCGCCCCCGATCAGGCTGAACAGCACCATGAGCCAATTCACTTTTCGCTGCATAGATATAGCATCCTCTCACATAATATACGCGGCCCGGCATCGTCCGGCCGGACGCCAACGACGCGGCGGGCCACCCGTTGTCCTGCCGGCAGGCAAGCCCGCCGCTTCCCGCAAGCCGTTCGAAAAGCAGCCCTCTACGGAATGTCCGCCATGCGCCGTGGGCTTCCAAGCCGCAGGCCCGGGAATGCCCGCCGGCCGCCGTGCGCTTCCTCGACGGAGGCCCGGGAACGGCCGTAATCCGTACAGAGCCCTGTAGCATTCGGCCGCGATCCCGTCTTTCTCCCGGCGCGTATTCAACCGTAACGGTCTTGCCGGTCTAACGGACAGGCGGAAGCCGTTCGGGATCGATCCCATGGAATGAATAACCGTTCTCCACATAGCTCTCATAGTACATTTTGCCGTTCCGGTAATACATAAGATCCTCGACGCGGAAGCCTCCCATAATGTTCAGCTTCTCGACCCCGCTGCTTCGCTTCTCGTGCACGCAGCCGAGCTTGTAGATGCGGGACGTCTCCTCTTCGTTCAGCGCATACCGCATAAATTCGCTCGTCGCGTCGCCGAAGAAATATTTCTCCTCGTAACGGTGCTTGTGCGTATAATCGAGCAGGCGGATATGAATGCCGGCATGCTCCTCCAGCGTGCGGTACAGCTTCTTGAACAGCTCGTCCCGCGACAGCACCTCCCGGTTGCTGTAGTCGATCGTCACGTTCGCCCGCTGCAGCAGCTCTTCCTCGAACGTCTGCTTGAACGGAGCCGCGGTCAAAATATGAGCCCGGCACACCTCGCACAGCCGTGCGGCCAGCGCTTCCGTGCCCTGCTCCAGCAGGCGGGAGACGCTGCCCATATACCGCTCTTCGCCGAAGGCGCCCGGCCCCCGCTTCGCCTCGATATCCCGCATGACATCCGCCGTCACCCGTTCGTAATATTCCATAATATTTTGGCCGATATAGTCATCGGCCTGGCGGATGCTGGCGAGCGCCGCTTCCCGGAGCGTCCGCTCCAAGGACTCCATCTGCTGCACGTACTGCTTGTAGATCGCATGCAGCCGCTCCAGCTCCGCTTCGTATTTCCGGTACAGCCGCAGCTCCGTCTCCAGCCGCAGCACCTCCAGCTTCTGACGGTAGACGGTGTCGAAGAAGGCGCGGATGAAGCTGCGCACATTGTGCTTGTCCATCAGCGGCAGCCGCTGGAACGATTGCTCCTCCACCGTCTCGCCGTACTTCCGCTCCAGCTCCGCCCGCGCCGCTTCGAGCGCTCTTCCCGCCTCGCGGATGCGGCCGTGCAGAAGCGGCCAGACACTGTCCGCTTCCTCCGCCTCGTTCGTCCAGGCGTACACCTGATAGAAGCCGGCGTCCGCCTGGGCGGCCAGACGCTGCCGGACCGTATATTGCAGCTCGTCGTCCGGCAGCTGCCGGATCGCGCTCTCCGCGGCACGCTCGTAATTATCACGGAAAAAAGCGATGCAGCCGCTGCCGAACAGCGCTTCCTCGGCCTCGCGCAGCGTCATGCGCTTCAATTGGCCGAAGCTGACGCCATGCGTCATAATGCCGTTCATGTCGCCGAGACGCTCCTCGTCCGGCACCGCTTGATCGACCCGGGCCTCGATCGCTTCCGGGTTCAGCCCGAACCAGGCCAGCTTCTCCGCCGCCGTCCGTTCGGGTCCGCCCCTCATCCGCTCCGTCAGCTCCCGGCAGAAATGATACAGCACGGCGAGCGCTATCGAATGATTCGGGCGCTTCACCTTCGAGAATCCCGCCGAGACGAACCCGATCCGGCCGGATTCGGTCATCAGATTGTTGCGCAGGGAGGTGTTGTTGTAGTTGTCCATTCCATGCGCCCCGGCCGAGTCGGTCCGCTTCCGGTTTTTCAACAGATTCATATGGCAAATGATTTCGTAATTATCTTCTTCATCGAAGGACGACATGCCGCGTTCATTTTTGTCCGTCAGCACATAGACGAGATCGAATAACGGCGAAGCGGGATGCGTCACCTCGATCGCAATCCCGTCTTCCGTCACATGCAGTGGGGCCGAGAACGAATAGTCCGCACTCTGCATATAATCAAGCTCGCGCAGGAACGCGACTCCCGCCGAGCTGGCATAGCCGAACGCTTCGGCCTGCTCCCGCTCGCTGATTAGCGCATACAAGTCCGTCTGCACCGACTTGAACGACTGCTGGAAAATCGCTTCCGCCAGCAGCGTTATTTCCGGCACCAGCACGTTGAGCGGATCATCGGCCCGCGTAATGACCGCCAGATGAATCCGGTCGAAGGAGGCATAGAGGCGGCCGTACTCCGCGATATCGCTGCTCACCTTCCGCAAGATGCGGTTAAGCTCCAGCAGGCCGCGCTTCTCCTCGTAGAACCGTCGGTGCGCATCGCGGCGAATCGTCTTGCGGCTGTCGCTGCCGCCGACGCCGCCGATAGGAAGCACGAGCCGGGCGACTCTGCCGCCGGGTTCCCCGCCATTCCGTGCGGAAGCGGCGCCGCCCCCGGCAGAACCGCCCGCGTCAGCGCCGGAAGCTTCCGCTCCTTCTCCTTCGCCCCGGGCCGTCGCGTGCACGTACATGACGCCGGCGCTGTTATCCCATTTCCGCTCGTTGATGCGGATCATCGGCCCGATGGCCTCCCCCGCCTTGTCGCCGATAAAGAGAAACACCGTCGGATAATGAATGCTGCTCTGGTTGTCGTCCCGGCCGGTGAGCCGATCCTCGCCGCGCGCATACTCGGTTGCGAACCTTTCCACCATGGTGTGCGTCATCATCTTATTTCAACTTTCTCCGAATGGCGTTCAGCTTGGTTGTCAACTGCTTGTAGAACTGGTACGCATCCTCGCCGTTCGCCAGCTCGATTTTTTCGTATTCCAGCCGCTCGCGCGCATCCAGGAACGCGGCGTACAGCTCATCCAGCTTCGCCAGGAGCGGAGCGACATCCTCTGTCGCCGTCATCTCGGCGGCGCGGCGGGCCGATTTGCGCAGCAGCGTGCCGCGGTGCTTCTCATCCAGGCCGCGGAAATGCTCATATACCTCGTATTCGACATAATCCCGGCTCTTCATAAGATTGGCGAACGGCTCCCAGGCTTCCTCTTCCTCATCGCGGTCATAGACGTAAAGCGCGCCTTTTTTGCAGATCGTTCCGGTGTACAGCGCTTCAATGAATTGATCCTGCCACTTCTCCTCATCCTGATGCTGATTGAGGATCTGCTCGAATTCCGCCACCTTCGCCTCGATCGCTTCATACTTGGCCAACTCCTCGCGCAGACGCGCGATCAGCTCTGGCGAACGGATCAGATTCTCCTTCGCCAGACCCTCGTTGATGCTGCCGAAAATATCTTTGGTCTCCACCGGCTCGAGCCCTTCTTCCAGCAGCCGCTTCAGATCCAGGTAAGCGCGCTTCACTTCCCCCAGATTCGGCTTCGCGGCCTGCAGCTGCAGATCGTAGCCTTTGAGCATGTCGCCGAGGTTGAACGGCTTCGTGAAGACCACCGCATAGCGGTTGCTCGTATTCTCGTCCATCCCCTTCTCGATGACGGTCTTGTAACGCGCGCCCCGCTCGAATTCGGCCCGGACGCGGGCGTTGTAGTTCCGCACCCGTTCGTTCCGGTACGTATCTCCCCACGCTTGCTCCGGAATCGGGGAAGGAAGATAAGTCCAGTTCGCCTTGTCGGTCTGCACGAGATGGCGGCCGATGCCCTCCTTGTCGAGAATCGTGCGCTCGTAGCTCTCCTCGTAGACCTTGAGCGGCGTATAGACGAACAGAGGCACCCCGTTATGCGTATTCAGCCAGAAGATGCGGTTCTTCACCTCGCTCTCCTTGACGGTGAAGTTCGACTTGCCGACGGCGTTGTTCTGATAATTGCGGATCCCTTTGAGAATGCTCGGCGCCTTGACGGGCACCGATACGAAGCCCCAGCGCGGAAAATGCAAATTGCCCGAGCTGTTGCTCAGATGGAACACCGGAACCGCCTCGTCGTCCAGCTTGCTCGCGATCTGGCGCTCGACGAACTTGTCGATCGACTCGTCGTTGCCGAACTTCATGACGAGGAATTCCTCCATCGATTGCGTAATCAGATCGCCGAACTTGTCCGACAGGAAATCCGAGATCGAGCTGACGATATCGAGCTCCTGCTCCTTGATCCACTGGTTCGAGTGATTCAGCAGCTCCAGCGAGAAGTCGCGGATCAGGTCGTCGACCTCCTTCTGATCCATGATGTTGCTGATGACTTTCGAGATGTCCGGGACGCTGACAATATTCCAGTAATAGGTCCGGTTCCCTTTATGGTCGGCCTGCTCCTCGCCGTTGATTAGAATGTCGCCGTTCTTCTCGAAGATCGAGTTGAGCGCGTTCAATATTTCCGTAAATACGCTATAAATTCGGTTGTTCTCCTGGTTCAGCAGCTGATACAGATCCTCGTAGAACTCGATCATCTGCTCGGTGCGCTCCACATCGGCATGCAGCCAATATTCCTGGATTTTGGCTTCGATGTACATATTTTTCTTTTTGTCCTTGGAAATAAAGGCGCTCTTCGCATCGCCGAGACGCTCGTTCGCCTGCTCCTGCGCCGCTTCGATGTCGCGCGGAATATGATGCAGGTTCTCGCGCAGCGTCTCGATGTAGGAGAGCAGCATTTTCAGCAGGCAGAAGCCCTTCTCCGTGTAGATAAGACGGGACACGTAGAACGGCCCCTGCTCCGGATGAAGGAACATCCGCCGGATCTGATCGGTGAAGCTGCCGACGATCTCGCCGGGAAGCTGCTTCTTCGCCTTGATGTATTCCTCGCGCGCCCGCGCCAGGAACGTCTGCTCCAGCTCCGTATCCATATTGACGACTTGCATTTTGATGACATTGTTATAACTCAGTCGCTCACTGTTCTCGTAGCCCGGCAGCGGCTCGGGCACGCGCGATTCGAACGTCTTCACCATCGTGTCGAGATCGACCCCCAGCTTGCGGGCGAACTTCTCGACCTCCTCCTGGCTCGGCGCCTTCTGGAACATCTTCTCCATCTTCTGGAACAGGCGGTATCCGAGATAGGTCGTCATCTCTTCGATCGGCAGGACGGCCGAAGAAGCGCCGATGATGTTGTATTCGTAATTGGCCGGATAGGCCCGGTTCATCTGGGCGATATTCGTGCGGATGTTGCTGATGTAATCGTGAATCGCGAATTCCTCGCCCGACTGCTTTTCCTCGCTCGCCATGAAGTTCGTGATGTTCTCGGCCGTCACGTTCATGCAGTAGTCGTAGGCATTCTCCAGCAGCTTCCCTTCCGTGTTCGTCGCCGAGATCAGATGACACAGATTGAACGGCGGCAGGGGCGAATTGACCGCCAAAATATTGCCGTACTTCTGCCGGAAGCGCTCGCCGCGGCTGTCGACGTTCATCCAGTAATCGAGCTCCTTGAGCGCGGCGTATCCGTTCTTCTTGATATATTCGCGCGTATGCTCGCTCAGGCTCTTGTTCGACAGGTTCACGTCCGGCGTGAACAGATAGCCGAGCGTATTGACGCGGTCGATGCCCGCCGAGCCGTAATCCCGCTCGATAATGCCCCGCACGATGTAGGCGATGTCCAGGAAGCAGCCGCTTCCGGTTCCGCCGGACAAGCCGGACAGCAGAAATACCATCAGCTTCTTGTTCGTGCCGACGGACAGCGTCTTCATCTTCTTGTCAATCGCCTGCACGACCTGATTGATCTTGGTGAACAGCAGCAGGCGTCCCGCCTGGCGCACGCCGGCGGCGCCGTTCATCCCGTCGGTGATGCTCAGCTCGGGAGACAGCCACTCCGTAATGTATGGCTCCAGGATGCTGCGATTCTGCAGCAGTCCGCCGATCTCGGCGTTCGACAGCAGCACGAATTCATTGAGCGGATCGAGCCCGATGCCGCGGTATTTTTTGTTGCGATCCTGTTCATTCGTCTCGAAGGCCAGGAACTCTACATTGTCCGGCTTCTCGCGCTTCTTCTTCGAGATCGGATCCTCCGGCAGCTTGAAGCGGCGGTTGATCTGGTACTTCAAGCGCAGCAGCGCGTCGATGCCGGTCCCTCCCAAGCCGATAATCAGGATCGGATTGTCGATTGTGTCGACGCGGATCTTATCGCTGACGATGCCTCCGCCCAGCGATACGTCCAATTGCTGAATATGTTCTCTGACGATTGGTTTCATAAATGGATGTTCCTCCCTATCAATTCGAGTTCAAAAACGGGCGTGCGGAACGGGTCTATACAATGTATTCAATCCAGACCGTTTTATCAACCTGCTGCAGCGGCACCGTAATCCGATCGCCGCTCTTCAGCTCCAGCCCTCGGCTCGCATCGACGGCGCGGCCCGATTTCTCCACCGTTCCGGCCGAGCCGTTCTTGAGCAGGATGCGGTCGTTCTTGCCCGGCATAAAGACCATCTTCTCGGTCTCCTTGAACTCGGGCGCCAGCTGCAGCAGCTGATGGAGCGTAAATTTGCCCCTGAAGGCAGTCAGCTTTTTATATTGCGGGTAGGTCTTCTCTCCCGTATTCTCGTCGCGGATCTCGATAACCATCTGCCCGACGAAGCCGCGGTTCGCCTTCTTCCATGCCGCGAGCAGGAATCCGGCGGCCAGAGCGGCGGCAATCAGCCCAATGGCCGCATAGACGATCCACATCGGGAACGGCTTGTCCGCATCGCCTTCGCCTGCCCCCGCCTGAGCGGACGCTCCGGCACCCGCCGGCTTGGCGCTTATCTTGACCGGCTCCGTCTCCCGGTAGAAGCTCTTCTCCTCGGCTCTTACTTTGATCTCGTAATCATGCTTGTCCTTCACCTCGAAATCCCCTTCGAAGCGGTCGCCCGCCTGAAGGAGGGGCAGTTCGGCCGTATCGCCGGTGTCGAGGTCCTTGACATTCAGCACGGCGCTCATGTTCCGGTACAGCGCATCGTTCTGCAGCGGCTGGCCATTGCTGGTCAAATAGGCGCCGATTTTGATTATGTCGCCTTTTTTATATGTTTTCGCCGGAATCGGGTCCATCGTCAGCTCCAGATCGTAGTTGAAGACGAGGTTAATATCGATCTTGTCCTTGTCCGCCCCCTTGACCTGCAGCTTCCAGTCCCCCTGGCCCGGTTGAAGCAGCTTCAGGAGCGAATAGCTCTTCGAACGGGACAGCTGGATATCATCCGAAGGAATCGCGACCTCCTTGCCGGACGGGTCATACAGCTTTAATTCGACCGGCTTCGAGGACATGATGGAAATATTGGCCTCCATGACGTTCGCGTTCGGCACGTTCACCGTCACGTCCTGATAGCTCCCGTTCCCGGTGATCGACTGGATCGGAACGATTTTGAGCTTTTGGTGGCTGGCGAAAATTTCGCTCAATATTTGCGGCAGATCGTCCGCGGATGAGGTGACGAACGATTTGCCGTTTGTCTGTTTCGACAATTCCGCCAAGGCTTCTTTATTGAGCTGGCCGTCGGCGTTCAGCCCGATCGTATAGATCGGGAAGCCCTTTTGCTTCGCTTCTTCGACCGCCGCGTTCAGCTCTTGATCCGACTCCTCCTGCGTGCGGCCGCCGTTCTTGTTCAAATAGTTGTTGCCGTCGGCCAGCAGCACGATCATCGGTTCATGCGCCGGGTCGGCTCCCTGCTGCAGCACCTTGACGGCTTCCTTCACCCCGACCGCAATGTCGGTATAGGCCCCGCGGTTCAATTGGTCGATGAACTGCTTCAGATCCTCCTTGTCCGTTTGGGACCGGATCTCCAGCAGCGCTTTCTCGCGTTCGATTCTATCGGTATAAGCGACAATGCCGACTTTGTCTCCCGAGGAAGACAGCATATCGACGAACATCTTCATCGCTTCGTTGCCGATCTTGTCTTTATCGCTCGTATCCATCGAATTGCTCACATCGATGACAAGCATGGCATCGATCTTCGAAGCCGCCTGGGCAGCCTGCGCCGCGGGCATCTCCCCGATCCAGGGCAGCAAGCCGAATGCCAGAGTGAACAACATCATGTAAGCAGCTAGTTTTCTCCGAAGCATAGTTGTACTCCTTTATCATAAAATGATAGGTTAATGGCAGGCACACAAGCGCCACAGAAGACGGCACTATATTGTTATACCTTATAGTTCTTAAGATTAGATGAAAATTTTCTGAATTTCCTTTGCTCCCCGCCGCGATATTGTCTAAAATGACAATCTATTTACTGATTCTACCACCAATCTGTCATTATGATATAATCAGTGACTGTAAAGTTCAACCTCATTCGACACAATGCAATAGGGACAAAGTCATCGGAATGAAGGATATCGTTGTCGAATCTTGTCTAATCTCTAGGCGATACAAGCTCATGCCGCCTTGGCAGCTTGCTTGCTCCGGGTTGCGGAGCATATCCCGTTGCTCTAGTAACTTAGTTTGCAATTAAAGGAAGGGACTCTCTATGTTAGCATACGGTTGCATCGCAGTTTTGTTTCTGTTTGTCGCTAGCCAGGCCGTCCTCTATTGGGTTCGGCGGAAGTCGACGCCTTCGGCGGCGGATCTAGACGCCCGGCTTGTCTCGATAGTGAACGGCGAGAGCGTGAGAACGCCATGAAAAAAATACCTGTCTATTTCAGACCGTACCGCAAGCCGAAGCAGCTGTATCATCTCGTGCATCGATGCGCTTCGTGCCAGGCCTTCACCGCGCTGGAGGAACAAGTCTGCCCTGTCTGCGGCAAGACCTCGCTGCGCCCAATCGAACGGCACGCGGCCTCGCGGGTGAGACGATCGATGCAGACGAAGCGGCTGTTCGCCCTGCTGCTCGGGCTCGTCGGCATCCTGCTCAGCGACACCTTCGGGCAGATGGCGCTCTGCGCCGCGGCGTCCATCCTCTTGATCGGCCTCCTCTGGTTCGTTCAGCGGAAGGCGATGTCCGCCGAAGCCAGCCGCGAGCTGGGCCAGCTGCTGCAGCGCGAGGAGGAGCGGCTTGCCCAGGACATCTACCGCGACTGGGAGCATGCCTTCTCCCATTGGGATGAAGACAAGCAGCTCACCTACGAGCTGCTGCGCGAGCTGAGGCCGCTGATCCGCAACGATACGATTCGGCTGCAGCAGTTGGCGCTCCTTCATTACTTCGCGCTGCGCAAAGATATGGAGCTGGAGCTGGAGCCGCTTCTGCTGCAGCAATATGATCCGCTGCTGGCCGATTACATCGGCGAGATCGCCAAAATCAAGCGCGATCTGATTAAGGACCGCACGTTCCGGTACGTCATTCATTACGAGCCGGAAATACTCGGCCTGGAGAACGGCCAGGACATACTGGCCGGCGTGGCCGGCGCGGCCGTGCGCATGAAGCGGTACGTGCTCGCCTATCCCGGATTGGTCCGGCGCTATGCCCGCCGTCTGCCGAAGGAGCGCTTGCTCCGGCTGCACCGGATGATCCGGCAGCACCCGCATGAGAATTGGGACCGCGTCGCCGACGAGGTGAACCGGATTGTGCGCGAGACCTACGAATGGGATCCTGACTTTCAGGACTCGGCCGGGAGAGGCTGATGGATATGACGATCCGAGACGTCCTGAACCCGCGGAATTTGATGATCTTGTTATGCGCCGTCGCGGTGGTAATGATTGGATTCAAGGGGATTCATATTATTGAAAAAATCGATGCCGTCAAGGAAGCGGACCGGCTGTATGCCGCTCATGATCTCGTCGCCGCGGAAGAAGCGTACCGTCAAGCCCAAGACAATCGCTCGATTCGGTATGAAGAAGACAAGCTTGCCGAGCGGCTGCGCGAGTTGGTGCCGATTACCGGGATGAAGCGCCAGCTGAACGAGGTGATGTCGGAGGCGGACGCCGCGGCGGCATCGTTTCGCTTTGAGGCGTTCCTGAAAATACATAGCCGATACCAGCAATTGCGTTCGGCTTATTTGAAGGCGGGCGGCTCATATGCCGCTGAGTTCAAGGAGATGCTGGCCGCCATGCGGGCCGCAGACCGGATGAAGGAGCATTTCGGCCGGTTCAAGGCTCGTTTCGAGGCAGAGCTGGAGGACGGCAAGCGGGAAGGCGGAGGAGACGAATCGTTCAAGGCGAATCTGCTCGCCATTCCGGCCTCGCTCTTCGGCGGGGCTGACGAGAAAGCCGGGCACTTGACGCGCCTGTTCCGCTCCTATGACGAAGCCAAGCTGGCCCGCCTGGCCGGCCAGGGAGAGTTCCGGCTACTGCTGGACGAGGTTCTGGCCATGCGTGAAGCGTACCGGAAGCTTGGCATCGAGGCCGCATGGCTGCAGAGCAAGTCGGAGGAGCTTGCCGAGGCGATGCTGCGGAAGGATGTCGAGCAGAACAATGCGAAGGCGTTCGCCCTTCACGCTTCCGCCATTGCTGCCTATGTGGACGCTTCCGGCATCCCTTCGCGGCTAAGCGGCTACCTGGAGCGCGAGATGGAGAACTGGGTGCGGAAGGCGGACCGCCATGTGGCGGCCGGGGAGTACGAAGCGGCGATCGGCCTCTATGAGGCGCTGTCCGGCTTCCGCGACACGTCCGCGAACGTCGAGGCCGTCCGCCTCGCCTGGGCTGCGGCGGATCCGTCCCTCCTGCTGCCGGATGGGGACTATCCGCTCGTAAGCGGCGGCCGGGACCGGTTCGGCGCCAAAGTGTACGCGCTCGCGCTCGATTCGAAGCGGCGCGTCTACTATGCGGCTTGGGACGGCCATGCGCGACCGACGGTGCTGCGCAGCCAGCCGCTTCCGACCGGAAACGCCGTGCGGAGCCTGACCGTCGAGGAACGGTTGAGCAGCAGCGATCAGCCTGTCCTGCTCGTCGAAGCCGATTCACATTCCCGCGCAGCCTTGTACATCGCCTATACCGCCGCGAATAACCAGCTCCAGCCGTTGTTCGCGTTCGAGGCGGACGGCTACGAGGCCGGAGGCGGAGCGACCTTGATCGTACGTAACCCGACCGTAGCGGGAGCCGAGGGCAGAGCGGCCACCTACGAGCGTCAAGGCGACAGCTACCAATTTGCGGGAGTTATTCCAGGTTCGGATTATATCGATATCCGCGTGGAGCAGCTGCCGGAGCATCCGCGCGAGAAGGTCCGCTTCACCTGCGAGATCACCGCTGTCAGCGAAATAGGAGCTTACGCCCGTATGGAAGACCGCTATATTCTGCTGAAGGGCGATTTCTCCTTCGAGGAAGGCCCGGTTACGGTCATTGGCGCCTATTATTATTATACGAACTTAGATATCGGCAGCGAGGACGAGACCGCTCCGGTCTTCATGGTCGAAGCTGTCGAATAGCGGGGTCATGACCGGGGCCTTTCCCCGCTTCCCTACGCCTGCTTGGGAACCGGGCAGGAGGGGGCTCCTCGCCCCTTCCCGCTCCCATCAACGTACATGCCATTCCTTACCGTTCGATGCCGTTCGATTACACGGTACCAAATTCGTCCCTGTTCAGGCTGGACAGCATATGTCAGCCGGACGGGACTTCTGCCTTGATTGGCCGAAGGCGCGCCGTGAAATGCCGCAATATCGGCGGTTCATACGTGAATTCCAATCCCTTCAACGTGCTTGCCCGGTCCTTGATTGCAATCAGGGCATCCGCAATGACATCCATATGGTTGTTCGTATAGACGCGTCGCGGAATCGTCAAGCGCAGCAATTCAAGCTTGCTCTCCAACTGCTCGCCCGTCGCAGCGTCGCGTCCCAGCAGAAAGGAACCGATCTCAACCCCTCGTATCCCCGCTTCAAGATACAACTCATTGGCCAACACTTGAGCCGGGAACTGGGCCGCGGGAATATGCGGCAGCATCTTCTTCGCGTCGACGAATACGGCATGGCCGCCCGTCGGCGTCTGGAATGGGATTCCTCCCTCCTCGAGCCGTCTGCCGAGATATTCGATCTGGCCGATGCGATAGGCAAGATACTGCTCGTCGATGCCCTCGAACAGCCCGCGGGCAAGCGCTTCCATATCGCGGCCGGTCAAGCCTCCGTAAGTCGGAAAGCCCTCCATCGGCACCGTCATCGAACGCGCTTGCGTAAATAACGCTTCATCCTCTTTAAAGGCCAGCAAGCCGCCGATATTGACTAGCCCGTCCTTTTTGGCGCTCATCGTGAACCCTTCGCCATAAGAGAACATCTCACGGACGATATCGATGATTTCTTTATTCTCATAGCCTGGTTCGCGCTTCTTGATAAAGTACGCATTCTCTGCATAACGCGCGGCATCGAAAAAAACGCGAATCCCGTGCCGCTTCGCAATGGAAGACACCTCGCGAATGTTTTCCATGGAGACGGGCTGGCCGCCGGCGCTGTTGTTCGTCACGGTAATGAGGATAAATGCGATGTTTTCCGTTCCTTTTTCCGCGATCGCATGGCGCAGCTTATCCGTATCGAAGTTCCCTTTGAACGGATAAGGCGTCGTCGTGTCATAGGCTTGTTCGGTCACGAGATCAACCGCTGTCCCTTCCGCCAGATCGACATGGGCGCGCGTTGTATCGAAATGCCAATTGCTCAGGACATACTGCCCTTTTTGAATAAGCAGCGGAAACAGCACCTTCTCGGCGCCCCGCCCCTGATGCATCGGAATGACATGCTTATAACCTGTAATGTGCTGCACCGTGTCGCACAGATGATAATAATTGAGGCTGCCCGCATACGACTCGTCGCCCAGCATCATGCCCGCCCATTGGTTGTCGCTCATCGCGCTTGTGCCGCTGTCTGTCAACAGATCGATATAGACTTCATCCCCGCGCAGCAGAAATGGATTATATCCCGCCCGTTCAAGCGCCTTCTCCCGTTCTTCCCGCGAGATTATGCGCAGCGGCTCCACCATTTTGATTTTAAAAGGCTCTGCGAATCGCGCCATTCCAACACCCCCGTTATTTATTAAAAGTTTGCAACCCCCAACCTTTAAAGTAATTCCTTGGAGATCCAATATTTTGAAGGCGACTTCATTATACTGGAAAAATATAACGGTTTCAATAAAGGGTTCGGCACGATGCGGGCAATCGCGGCGGAAAATCCTGCCGCAAAGAAAGCCGAACCTCCGGTCAGGAAATTCGGCTTCGTCCGATCAGTCAAGCTCCCGCGCCGGCTGGACCATACTTGATTAAAATCAATCCAGCCCAGCGAGTTAAGCCAGGCGGTGTTCCTTCCGCCACTCCGCGGACGGCGCCTCGATTGGCTGCTGATGACTGATGAGCACATGTCCGCCGCTCCCGCCGTATTCCTGCATGGCGGACATATCCTCAGGCAGCACCCGGATATCGATGCGGTCCAGATGGGCCCGGCCGAGAAAATAATCGTCGAACGCTTCCAAACGGCAGTGATATTCATCGGCATGCCGCACCCGGTACGGACCGGTTCCGACCGGAACCGAGAGTCCCGCTCCGTGCTCGCCGCCATAATGATTCTCCGGCACCATGGCTGCTCCCCGGGACGCGAGGAACCACAAAAGCATCGCATTCGGCACAGCCAGCCGGACTTGTAAAACATAAGGATCGATAATGCGCATCGCTTCAATATGCGCGGCAAGCCACCCGGAAGGAGACGCGTCGATTCTCCCTCGCATCCGGCGCAGCGTAAAGACGGCGTCCCGCGCCGTCAGTTCCGTATGATTGTGGAAGCGGACGCGCTTGCGCAAATAGAACGTCCATACGGTATAATCATCATTCTCGACCCAGTGGTGGGCGATATGCGGCACGATACATCTCTGCTTTGCGTCATAGCGAACGAAGGTATCGAAAATTTGCCGTACAAGGTGTTCATCAATGGCGTACAGCGCCTCAAGCGGATCCAGCGTCGTAATCGTGCGGAAAACCGGGAATCTCAGCGCATCCCACTTCGTCCCGTTATCACGCACCTCCTCATAGCCGAACATGCCGGACATCCAATCGGCAACGAACGCCTTCGTCTCGCCGCTCACGCCCGGCAGCTGCAGCAGTTCCATCGCCCCCTTCCAGTTGCCGCGTCCGAGCGCTGCCTTCAGCCCGCTAATCAACAGCTCGTCTGCCGAGGCTAACAGCGCAATGCTGGAGCGTCTGCCCCGCCCCCGCCCCCACCCCGACGTCCACGCGATCCAACCCGCTTGCTCCATCTTCTTGATGACGAACCGTACGTTGCGAACCGAGCAATGCAGCAGTTCTGCCAACTCCTCGAGCGTTACCGGTATGCCGTCCCGCTGTCCGCCCTGCGGGAGCATCATGCACAACGTATGATAGTAAATGAGCTGCTGCAAATATTGACTATGAAGGGACCTCAAAAACCAAGCAACCTTCTCGGTTGAACCCATACCCATAGGGCCATAAAAGAGGAAACCGGCGCCAAAACCGTACCCTTTTTCCCTTTTTTCACACATGATACGTTCGTATTACCAGAAACGTTGAAGATACAAGGGGCGTTGCCAGATGACGATTCACGAATGGTATGTTATGGAAAAACTAAGGGAATTTCGCCGCCAAGAGCCGATGAAGCATCGGCTCCTGACCTGGCCTGCCTGCCTCGCCAGCGCCGCCTCTTCCGTCCGCTTAGCTCCAGCCGCACACATTCTATATTCATTTACCGCATCGCAGCATTCCGGAAAAAAATACGGGCTACTCAGGGGCAGCCTGATTCTTCACCTTCACCGCCTGCAGGCGCGCGAGGATAGCCCGTTTGCGGTACAAATATTGTCCGGTCTCCGCCATATCCTGGATCAAAGAGCGGTTGCTGATGGAGCCGAACACCATGCCGACGACCGGAATCGTCTGGAACAGCTTCTTCCAGCCGAAGCTGTCGGCGAGGGAAGCCATCGTCTCCCGCCAGCCCTGCATCTCCGACAGTCCCGCCCGTTCGCGCTCCGGATTGTCATAATCGGACACATCCTTCAGGATCGCCTGCTTCCCCTCGACATCCGAGGTCGTGAACTGCATGCATTTGACGATGAAGACCCGCTCGCGCGGATCATCCGGATCGAAGCCGTAGCAGATGGCGGTCTCCTGCAGCACCTTCAAGGCCAAGCCGAGCACGGCCGGGATATCGGCCGCCAGCGTGAACAATCCGCCGAATCCCGTCGTCGCGCCTTGGGCGAACGCCATCTTCTTGTTCGCTTCCATAACATCGGCCGCGACAGCGTCGCAGACGGCAAGCGGCAGCGATTGGGCCAGCGCAGGATCCGGCCCGGCCCGCCGTCCGGCCGACGCCGCGTCCATCTCGGCCCGCTTCGCCTGGAGCTTGTTCAGCACATGCTTTTTCTGAACCAAATATTTGCCGCCTGTTTGCAGATATGCTCCCAGTTCATCCAGCAGCTCGGATATTTTGCGCTGGAGCCCCGCAGGCGTGAACCGCTCGAGCAGGGTGAAGGGCAGGCGGCCGATTTTGTCGAAGAGGGATAGATCCTTCTGCTCCCGCTCCCACTTCTCGATTTCCTGCAGCGCCTGCTCCAGCTCGGCATCGTGTTCCTGATTCCTCATCCACCCGCCTCCCTTATTTGCCGTATCGCCGTGATGCTGTCCTTGCCCCGAATGCGAAGGCAGCCATGCCATCGCGGGAGCTATAGCGGCTTGCCGTAGATCAGTTCCTTCAACGACTGCGCGTCCGCCTTCTCCCGTTCGTCGAGCAGACCGTCGAATTCATAGACGTAAGCGCCGTTATCGGCGATTTTCAGAATAGCCGCCTTCTCTTTCACGAAATGCTCCAGTAAAGCGCGCGCCTTCTGCACGTCGATGCGGGCATCCATCGCCAGTTCGGCTGCCGTCAAGCGCCCGCCCTTCCGGGCAGCGATCGACAACGCCGCATTTTCCAGCTCCGCCAGCTTGCGCTTTCTCTTTCTTTTCCAGGACAAATAGCACAGCCAGCATCCCGCCGCAATCGGCAGAAGGGAGAGCAGCGCCAACAGAGCAAAATCGTTCTCTCCCGAGGACTGTTGCTTCTCTGACGCCAGATAGCCAGCCATCATCACCAAGCCGAACAAGCCGGCGACGATTCCGGCCGCCATGAACAGCGTTTCCGTAATAACCTTGCCGTAACGGGCCGAAGGCACATTCTCTCTCATAAGCAGCCTCTCTCCTAATCGGAACGATTCTTATTCCAATATAGCCGGATCCGCCTCATAAATCCATCGGATATTTTCACTGCGGCGGAACCGCGCGCATCAAGTAAAAAGGCCGTTCCCCTCGTCATGATAGACGGCCGGGGAACAGCCTTCATATGCAATCATCGGCCCGAATACCCCGCCGATGCGATAGAATTCTACGCCTGATGCCCGAACGGATATTCCGGCGATATCGTGACCGGCAGCTTGCCGCGCGCTTCCTGCTTGCCTGCCAGCACGGCCGCGAGCGCCTTCATCGTCGCCGGACGATTCTCGTAGCAGCACAGATAGACCGGCGCATCCGGGAACTGGTTCAGATCATACGGATTGCGCGTCGAGGCCACGATAACCTGCGCATCCGGGCGGCCAATCAGGCCCCGTACAACCTCGACCTGGCCGGGATGGAGCGTGGATACCGCATTATAGGTCAGGACGACAATCTGCTTGAAGGATGCGGCCTTCTCCAAGGTCGCCTTCACTTCGTCCCCTTCCGGATACGTGCCGATCCGCCATTCCTCCACATGGTCTACGTAAGGGGACAGCGCGGTCGCCAATGTGTAGGACTGTTCGATCGGCTCATCGACCTCGGTGCGCTGGCGCACTTCCGGCCAGATGACGAGCGTCGGCTCCTCCTTGCGCAGCGGAATGGACCCGCCTTCATTTTTGACCAGCGTAATGCTGTTCTCGCAAATACGGTCGACGACGGCCTTGGAAGCGCCGGAACCGAACTGCGCCGCGAATTGAGGCGACACTTCCGGCAGGGCGTCCATGCTGCGCTTCGTCTTGAGCGCCAGCAGCCGATCGACAGATTCGTCGATCTGCGACTCCGGAATCCGGCCGCTGCGCACCGCCTCGACCAGCGCCTCGATCGCCGAGACCTGCTCTTCGTACGTATGGCTCACGAGCACCAGATCGGCGCCGGCTTCCACCGAGCGCACGGCTCCTTCAGGAATGCCGAATTCTTTGGAAATCGCATGCATCTCCAGGCAATCGGTGACGATGACGCCGTTATAGCCGAGCCGCTTGCGCAGCAGATTCGTCAGCACGTTGCGCGACAGCGTCGCCGGAATCGGATTCGGCTCGAAGGCCGGGAACATGACATGTGCGGTCATGATCAGATCCACGCCTTCGCGAATGGCGCGAATGAACGGCGCCAACTCGATCGCGAGCAGCCGCTCCTCGTCATGGTTGACCGCCGCGAGCCCGTGGTGGGAATCGACCGCCGTGTCGCCATGACCCGGGAAATGCTTCGCCGTCGCCGCGACGTTCGCTTCCTGCAGCCCGCGGATCTGGGCCGCTCCAAGCTCGGCCACGAGATCCGGGCGCTCGCCGTACGAACGCACCCCGATGACCGGATTCATGGCATTGTTGTTCACGTCCACGCTTGGCGCGAAATTCATGTTGATGCCCATATGGAGCAGCTCTTCGCCGCAGATTCGGGCCGCCTCATACGCGTCTTCGGCGCTGCGCGCCGCCCCGATCGCCATATTGCCGGGAATGAGCGTAATATCGTCCCAATCGATGCGGGCGACCATGCCCCCTTCCTGGTCGATACAGATAAAGAGCGGAATATCGGTGTGCTTGCGCGAGATGAGCTGCAGCTCCCGGGACAGCCCGCATACCTGCTCCTTGCTCTGCACGTTGCGGCGGAAATAAATAATGCCGCCGACATGATGCTTCTCAATCAGCGTGCGGATATTGTCGTTGACAACCGGGCCGTGGAAGCCGCACATGACCATTTGGCCGATTTTCTGTTCCAATGTCAGTTGCTGTTTACCCATGCCTCTCGTCCATCCTCTCTGTCGTAAAAATTGAGCGCGGATGCCGCCGCGCTCTCTATTCGGCCGTGACCCGGGACTCCCGGTATTCGGAAGGAGTCATGCCCGTATACTTCTGGAATACTCTCGAGAAGTACCGGCGCTCGGTATAGCCGACGAGCATGCCGATCTGCGCGATGCTCTTGTCCGTCATGCGCAGCATCGACATCGCGAGCTCCATGCGCTGTCTTGTGACGTATTCAACGAACGTCTCCCCGAAATAATTTTTGAACAGCATGCTGAAGTAGCTGCAGCTGATGCCGAGGTAATCGGCGAGCTCTTCGATGCCGATATCGGAGCCCAGATGCCGATGAATGTAATCTTTCGCCGAAATCATGAGCAATTCGCCCGATTTCTTGTTCATGGCGTGTTCCTTCGTATTGCCGACCAGGTCCGTGATGACGTTCATCAGGTCCTTCACGGTCAAGCTGTGCTGCAGCTTGTTCCACACTTCCTCCTCCTGCTGCGCCTGAATGAATTCCAGTTCCCGCATTTCACGCAGCAGATGGATCACGACATAATGCAGGAACTTCTCGACCCGCATGATCGACTGCTCCGACATGCAGGACAGGCTCGTCTGCAAGGAATGAAGCCCCTGCTCGACGTAGCGCTTGTCGTTCTGCTTCATCCCGGACACGATCTCTTCGACGAGATGCCATTCCGAGACCGACGCGACTTGGCGGGCCATCGAGCCTTCATCGACCGAGAGCAGCTGCTCGTCTTCCGATGCCCATATGAGCACGCGCTGCAGCCGTTTGTAAGTGTGGGAGAGCGCGGCCATCGGCACCGGTCCCTCATCCCAGGCGAGGCTAACGGTCATTTTGACATGGTCCCGCACCGCCTGCTGAATATCTTGTGCCCAGCACACCATCTCCGAAGTCGTCGCCTCCGCCCGATCCGGGCCGAACTGAATGAGCACCGCCCATTCCCCCTCCCGCATTTGCAGGACGGCATAGGTCAGTCCCTCCTCCTGGATGGCATCCTGGAGCACATTGCGAACGGCGAAGTTCCACAGCTTGCGCTCGCTATCTTCCCATGATACGGTACGCTGAGCATATCCGTCCAGATCGACGAGCAGGACCGCATAGGTCAACCGCTCGGCCGGAACGTCCCCTTCCTGCATCACCAGCGGGGAAGGACCGGATGAGAAGCCCATCAGCACATCGAAGAGCATTTTCTCGAAGGCAAGTCGGATAACCTTCCCCCAGCGCCGCTCCTCCTGTTTTTTCTTCTGCTTGCGGGTGCGGACCTCGTCCGCCAGCTTGCTTACGGTCCGCTGCAGCTCTTCATAATTAATCGGCTTCACGATATAATCCCGCACCCCGTGCTGCAGGGCGATGCGGGCATATTCGAATTCCTGGTAGCCCGTCAGCATCAGCACCTCCGCTTCGACGCCCATTTTACGGATTTCCCGCAAAAATTCCATACCGTCCATCACAGGCATGCGGATATCGCACAAAATAATATCGGGTTCATGCGCGCGCACCATATCGAGCCCTTCGGCCCCGTTGCGCGCGGTCCCGACGATATCGATCTGCATCTCATTCCAGGGGATGACGATCTTCAGATTATTCACAATCGGCGCTTCATCATCGATGAGCAACACCTTCACGTTCATTTCGCTTCCCCCTGTTCATATTTGGGTATCGTTATCTGGATCACCGTTCCCGCCTGCGGCGCGGAGCAGATGAACAAGCCGTAGCGCGGGCCGTAGCGGATGCGGACCCGGTCGGCTACGCTGCGCACGCCGAGACCCCGGCGCTCGGTATTATAGCTGTCGGGGAGCTCCGGGTTCGGCGGCTGCCGCTCATCAGACTGCATATACTGGAAGCGGCCGAGCTGCTCGTTCGACATCCCGACTCCGTTATCCTTCACCCGCAAATAAATGCAATCGGCATCCTCGGAGGCGGTAATCCGGATAACCCCGGGATGCATAATGCCGTCGAAGCCGTGCTGAATGCAGTTCTCGACAAGCGGCTGCAGGGTGAGCTTCAATATTTTCGCGTTCATGATGTCATCCGGAACGCTGATCTCGAAATTGAACACATCCTCGAAGCGGAACTTCTGAATTTCCAAATAACTTCGCGTATACTCCAGTTCCTCGCGGATCGTAATCTCTTCCTTGTCCTGGATGCTCGTGCGAAGTATATTGCCTAGCCTGATCACCATTTGGCTTACTTTGCGCCCCTCGTTCTGCACGGCAAGCACATTGATCGATTCCAGCGTATTGAACAGGAAATGCGGCTTGATCTGCGCTTCGAGCACCCGCATCTCCGCCTTGTTCTTCTGCTGCTGTTCCCGCTTGACCTGCTGCAGGAGCACGCATACCTGATCGATAAGGCGGTTGAAGCCGACAGCGAGCGCCCCCAGTTCATCCCGATCCTTCTCGTCGACCCGCGCGTTCATCTCGCCGGATTCCACCCGGCGCATGAAACGGACGATTCGGTTGATGGAATGTGTGATCCGGTTCACGAACAGCAGATTGAACAGCACGGCGGCGGCCACGCAAATAAGCAAAATAACGGCGACCCACATGCCGAAGCTGATCATCTCTTTGGTCAGCATTTTCCAGGAAGTCACCGAGACGATATGCCAATCATAATCCTTCAGTTTATACATCGAGACGATGCTCTCTTGCCCGTTGAACGATGTCTTGAAGCTCTGATACCGCGAGGTATCCGACAGCTTGGCGGAATCGATCATCCCGGTCAGCGAAGCCCCGTTCGCCAGCTTGTCGCTGTCATACAGAATCATGCCCGCATCATTGACGAGGAGGAAGCGGGTGTCATCCTCCTCCTCCCCTTGGTTGCGGCGGAAATCATTAAATATCGATTCGATCTCCCAGTTCTTGATCTGCACGACGAGAATCCCGATATTGCGCAGGCTGCTTAATTCCTTGACCATCCGAATCTGGGTAAAAACCGGTTCCTGGCCGGTAACCTCCGGGTATTCATACGGGCCGACCCATTTCGGGGCGCCGTTCAGCTTCAGGACTTGCTCGTAGAGCGGGTGCTTTTTGAACTGATCGAACGGAAGCGCCATAAAGCCTTCTTTATTAAAAATCGAGATGACTTGATTTTGCGGCAATGTGCTCCGGTAATTATAAAGAAATGCGTATCCGATAGACGGATGGCTGTATAACAGCAAGCGGAAGTTACGCTGATTCTCGTTCAGCTGCAAATAATTCGCATTCGCCAAATTTTCGCTCGATCCGGCCGTCAGCGCGTTCTGGAAAACGGAGCTGCTAATGCCGGTGTCCGTCACTCGGTTCATTTCCGAGAAAAAATAACTGACGCTCTGCCCGATCGCTTTGAGCGAGAATTCCGCCTGCTCGCTGTACTTTTGGGCGAACAATTGAAAGGTAATATAGAACACCAGCGACCCCAGCAACAGGAGGGGGATGATGATTAACGTTACGAATCCAGCCAACATTTTAAACCGCAAATTCATGCCCGTTCCCAGCTCCGTCCGTATATATTGCGCCAACGCAAGGAACATCCCTTATCTCATGGCCATGTTCGCTTCGTCCTGGACCTTCTGCACGGCGGCCAGCATTTCGGCCGGCTTGACATCGCCTTCCATGACGCGCTGAATGCCGATGCGCAGCTCGGTATCGACCTCGGCCTGGATTAGCGCATCGAACGCCGGCCATCGGTAACGCACTTCATTGGTGCGCTTAATAATCTCTAGAATAAGGCCGCTGTCGACCACCTGCTCCATCTTCGACTGCTCCATCTTGAGCGATGGCAGCACGCCGTCTTCCATCAGGCCCCGCAATTGTATCTCTTCATTATAAAAATTGCGGATGAACGACTTGACCGCCTCCAGCTTGCGCGGATCTTCCGCTACCTTGGCGGAGAACGCATACCCGTTGTTCGTGTCCACCATCGCGCTTATTCCGTCCCCCTCCTTGAGCGGAGGCATCAGGAAGAAGCCGAATTTGCTCTTGCCGTCAGCCGTCTTCTCGTCTGTCAGTCCGGAAGATCCCCAAGTTCCGTCGAACATCATAATCGCTTCTCCAGTCAGAAGCTGTGTGCGCTGGTTCGCATACTCCAACCCGAGCTCGCCGCGCTTGAAGTAACCTTTATTCACCCATTCCTGATGCTTCGATATCGCTTCCGCCATTCGCGGATCGGTCCACTTCGATTCCCCGGTTTTGAAGCCTGCGGTGAAATGAGGACCGGTATAGTAAGACCACAGATTGTTAATCGTCATGAGCGGAACCCAGGCATCCTTGGAGGCCCGGGCGAACGGGATTTTGCCGTCGGCTTTGATCTGGTCCGCAATCGCTTCCAGATCGGCCAGTGTCTTCGGCAGCTCCAGCCCCTTTTCCGTAAAATACTGCTTATTATAAAAATAGCCTTCGATGGATCCGCCGTTCGGCAAGCCATAAATTTTCCCGTCATGCGTCCACGGCTCCAGGTTGAGGAACTTGTCCTTCAAACCGAGCTCCTCCAGAATCGGCGCGATATCCAGCACAAGGCCTTCTTTGGCATACAGACCGACGTCCGGGCTGCCGAATGTATCGAAAATATCCGGCGGATTGCCGGCCGCCATCTCGCTTCTCAGCTTGTCCTTGCGGTTCACCTCGCTGTCTACCCCATCCAGCCGGATCGTAAGACCGGGATGCTGATCCTGCGTCTTCTTCACGACCGCTTCGAGACGAGCGAGGCGGTTCTTATTCGCGTCTCCGAGCTGTATATGCCGCAGCTTCAGATCGAACGGCTCACTATTTTGTGATTGACCGGACTTGGAACCGTCTGCGCCGCCAATCATGCCGCAGGCGCCAATCACCGTCGCCGCCGCCACGATCAGCGTGAGAAGAACAACAACCTTTCTTCTCATGGCAAGACCTCCCCAAGGAAAATAATAGTGTAATGCATTCCCATACATAATCAATTATAGGTCTATCGTCCGTATCCGTTAAGGACGAAAATCTACGATCGGGGGATAAAATCCTCTACTCCCGATTATACGATTATATCCCTTACAATTTGGGGACAAGCCTAACCTCAGAAGGTACATCCGATCGTCCCACCTCTCCGTCGCACCTCAGCCTTTTGCGGTACATAATTCGGATACGCCCCGTCGCAAGTCCTTCAGGCCAATATCCCATTCCGTCAGGCGCTCCCTCTCCCAACCTGCTGCCCAATGCACCATTCTCCCATTGGGTCAGGCAGAGCCAGGCGCACCTTGCGTGCCCTTTTGACCAACATCCCATTCCGTCAGGCATTCCACTCCCAACCTGCTGCCCATTGCACCGTTCTCCCATTGAGTCAGGCAGAGCCAGGAGCACCCCTTGCGTGCCCTTTTGACCAACATCCCATTCCGTCAGGCATTCCACTCTCAACTTTCTGCCCATTGCACCATTCTCCCAATAAGACAGGCAGAGCCAGGCGCACCTTGCGTGCCCTTTTGACCAACATCCCATTCCGTCAGGCATTCCACTCCCAACCTGCTGCCCATTGCACCGTTCTCCCATTGAGTCAGGCAGAGCCAGGCGCACCCCTTGCGTGCCCTTTTGACCAACATCCCATTCCGTCAGGCACTCCCTCTCCCAACCTGCTGCCCATTGCACCATTCTCCCATTGGGTCAGGCAGAGCCAGGGGCACCCTTGCGTGCCCTTTTGACCAATATCCCATTCCGTCAGGCATTCCACTCTCAACTTTCTGCCCATTGCACCATTCTCCCAATAACACAGGTAGAGCCAGGTGCACCTCTCACGAGTTCATTTGGCGGTCATGCCGCTCAATCAGCCCCTGTCATATCCAAACATATCAAAGACTCCTGAACAAATTCTTCACATGGCATCAAAGTATAGGCAGCTCCTGCATGAGTCAATTTTCAAAAGTACATAGTTGGTGGTTTGGTGTTTGAACGAAAGAGGATCGGACACATATTGGCCTACCTGAGTGACGGGGAGATTGTTCATAAGAGACCGCACATATATTGTGGCCTACCTGATTGGCGGGGAGTTGCTCTTAAGAGACAGGCATACATAATAGCCGTCCTGATTGGCGGGGAGTTGCTCTTAAGAGACCAGGCATACATATTGGCCTTCCTGAGTGACGGGGAGATTGCTCTTAAGAGACCGTACATACATAGTGGCCTTTCTGAGTGACGCAAACCACGAAAGCCCAGGACAGTTCAAAAAAACTATCCGGGATAGCACCCGGATAGTTTCTTTTCTAAGCTTTGGCGATAGGAAAATGAAGGCGTGACCATGCATGCGGTTTATTTTTTGCTGTCGTAGGCGGTCTGGTAAATCTCCAGGAAGCGCGGCAGGTTCATCCCTTCGAGGGTCTGGAGATAGGTATCCCAATCTTTATCCAGATCCGCATCGCCGATGACGAAGCGGGCCATCATCTCGTCGACATAGTCGTTGATTGTCTTCGACAGGTCGGACAGCTCGGCGGCCTGTTCATCGGTGAAGAACAGCTGCGGCACGGCCATATCCGCGCTTGGCTTATATGGATCGTAGTTATTTTTCGTTTCATTATAGAGAATCACTTCGAGGCTCGGCTCGCCGTTATTAGGAACGGCCGAGCTCAAGCGAAGCTCGTTCGAGCGGTTCGTCGGGGCCGTCTGCTCCCAGTGGACATTCTGGATTTGCCCGTATTCCTTCAGCTTCGCCCACTTAGCCGGCTTGCCGTTGATGCCGATTTCGCCTTCCTTCGCTTCGCGCCACTCCTCGCCCGGACGTCCAATCGTTGTGCGCAGCGATACTTCTTCATCATAGAAGCCGTCCGCCCAACGGAAGGCGACATCCGGGTGCTTCGCGTTTTTCGTAATGAGGTACGATCCGACCGAGTACCCGAATGGGTCATAGGCGGCATACTGGACGCCGTTCGGTCCCTTCAATGGCGGCACGGTCACATAGTCGAGCCAGCGGCCGCTCTCCCCTGCGATCTGGGTGAAGACGCCCTGGTGTCCGCCGAAGGCCGCTCCGACGATCGGATCGCCGGACGACTCACCCAGCTTCAGCAGTTGATCGCTGTCCTGCGTGAAGATTTGCGGATCGATTAAGCCTTCCTTGTACAGCTTGTTCATATAGGCGAGACCGTCGCGCCAGCCCGGCTTGTCGAAGGCGACTTGGATGCGCCCGTCTTCCACGTACATATGACTGCGCGATTCGCTGAATACCGGGTTCAACACGAAGGAGTTCATCAGGAACGCGTCGATAGACGAATACCACCCGCTCCCGCGCGGAGCTCCCGTCAGCGGCACCTCATCGGCCTTGCCGTTGCCGTTCGGGTCCTTTTCCTTGAACGCCTTCAAGACGGTGTACAGCTCATCCGTCGTCTTCGGCACATCCAGGCCCAGCTTGTCGAGCCACGGCTTGTAAATCCACATCTTCTGCGCCATCGAGCAATGGTAGCAGTCGTTGATGCTCGGCAGCGCATAGATGTTGCCGTCCGGCGCCGTAATCGCGGTGGCGAGCCCCTCATTGCTGTCCAATACCTTCTTGAAGTTGTCGCCATACTGCTCGATCAGGTCATTGAGCGGCAGGAACACGCCCTGCTTGCCATAGATCATCTGCTGCGCCGGCGTGACGCCGAATCGCATGATGACGTCCGGATAATCGCCCGAAGCGAGCATCAGATTCAGCTTCTCGCTGGCGCTCTGCTGCGGGACGACGATCCATTCGACATGCACGTTGGTCTTCTCTTCATACCATTTCGTGAACTCGTTCGTCTCGAAATTTTCGACCAGCGCCTCCGATGGAACCATGACCTTCAGCGTCACCTTCTCTTCTACGATCGGGTACGTGCCCTTGGCCGTCACGATTGATTCGCTGGCCTGACCGCCGTCATTCGTTCCGCTCGCATTGCCGCCGCTGCCCGAGCAGGCGGTCAGAAGGAGCGAGAGCGTCATCACCGCCGCCAGACATGCCGAACTCCAACGCTTCCATCTCATTACGAATTCCCCCTTTTTGTCCTGTTCACAGCCATCTTGCCTTCTATGCCTAATGAAGCAGTCGCTCCAAAAAGCCGATCCCGAACCTTGCAAAACCTTGCACCTTTTTTATGACTTATCCTTTGATCGAGCCAATCATCATGCCCTTCACGAAATATTTCTGCACGAACGGATAGATAGCCAGCAGCGGCACGGAAGAGACGACGATGAGCGAGTATTTCAACAGCTCCCGCAATCCTTGCCGCGCAGCGGCCGTCTTCGCGTCCCCGAGCGTCTCCTGGCTGACCTGGTTCTGGACGAGGATATCCCGGAGAACGAGTTGAAGCGGGAACAATTTCTCTGATTTGAGGAAAATCAAAGCATTGAAATACTGATTCCACTGATCCACTGCGTAGAACAAGGTGACAACGGCGATAATCGGCCCCGATAATGGAAGCACGATTCGCAGCAGGAAGGTGAAGTCGTTGCAGCCGTCCATCTGCGCCGATTCCAGGAGCTCCAGCGGAATGCTGGTGCGGAAATACGTCATCATGATCATGACATTCCAGACGGACAGGGCCGCCGGAACAATCATAGCCCAGGCGGTATCCAGCATGCCGAGCTCCTTCACGAGCAGATAAGTCGGAATAAGCCCGCCGTTGAACATCATCGTGAAGACGAACAGCAGCGTGAAGCCTCGTCTTCCCTTGAAATCGTTCCGGGACAACGGATACGCCGCCAGCACGGTGACCGCCACGCTGATCAAGGTGCCGGCGAACGTATAGAGGAGCGTGTTCTGCAGGCCGGTCCATACCATCCGGTGCCGGAAGACGGCTTCGTAGCCGTCGAGCGAGAACTCGACCGGCCACAGCCATACTTTGCCGGAAATGACGGCGCTCGCGGAGCTGAAGGAAGCGCTTACGACATACAACAGCGGATACAGCACGATAAGGAGAAATACGCCAAGCGCCGCATTGTTCACGATATGGAAGATACGATCGCTTTTATCATGAGCCAGTGAATCCATCTATGTCCTCCCCTCCGTCACCATAAGCTCTCCTGCCCGGTCTTGCGGGCGGCAGAATTGACCATCGCGATTAGCAAAAGCGAGATTACCGACTTGAACAGGCCGATCGCCGTCGCGTACGAGAAATTCATCGCTTGGGACAGCAATCCGATTTTGTACACGTAGGTGTCAATCACTTCCGATGTCTTTAGGTTCAGCGGATTCTGCATCAAATAAATTTTCTCGAACCCGGTCTCCAGCAGCTGGCCCGTATTCAAGATGAGCAGAATCATGGCAATCGGGAGCACGGCCGGCATATCGATATGCCAGATTCGCTTCATCCGCCCGGCTCCGTCCAGGACGGCGGCTTCATGCAGGGCGGGATCGACGGCAGAGAGCGCCGCGAGATAGATAATGCAGGAGAACCCGATATGCTGCCAGATGCCGGACCAGACGAAGATCGATTTGAAAAACTGCATTTCCCCCATAAAATGTATCGGCTCTACTCCGAAAATCCCCAAAAACTGGTTAATCATGCCGGAGCGGGGATCGAGGAACTGCAGAAGCAGGCCGACCATGACGACGGTAGAGATGAAATGGGGCGCGTAGCTGACCATTTGCACCGTATTTTTGAACCACCGTATCCGCACCGCATTCAAGCTCAATGCAAGCAGCACAGGCAACGGCGTGCTGACCGCAAGGGAATACAGGCTGATAATGAGCGTGTTCTGCATAATGCGCCAGAAATCATAGGAATTGAAAAAGCGCGCAAAATGCTTGAATCCGGCCCAGTCGCTCCCCCATATGCCCTTGATGACGTTGTAGTCCTTGAAGGCGATCTGAGCGCCGACCATCGGACCGTACTTAAATAAGATGACATAGAGCAGCGGAAGGGCGAACAGCGCGTACAGCTGCCATGATCGCTTCAAATAGGATCCGAACGCGGGCTTGCGCCCCGGTATCGCCGCCGCTGCCGGAATCGATGTTCTTGCCTCTGGCTGCCATTGTTCCGACAAAAGCACACCTCCTGTTCCCGGTCGTGACCGTTATATTGGCGCAGCGATGATGACGCTTACATCTCTCGCTTCGCCGATGGCTGGCGGGCTTGCCCTGCCAGCCGTTCGCTGTGTGCTCACAGTGTATAACGGGATCCCGGAACGGGAAAAGAAGCCGTTTTTAACGGTTGTGCGATTTTTATGAAGAGCCATTATTCCTTTTTTGTTCGTTTAACCATTTTCGATATTCGGTGGCGCTCATCCCGTGCGCACGCTTGAATGCGCGGCTGAACGAGTTCAAGGAATTGTAGCCGACCCGCTCGGCAATCGAGGTCAAGGCGTCCCCTTCCAGCATTAACTGCTTGGCATGCTCCAGCCTTAGCTCCTCCACATACTCCGAGAAATTGCGGCCGGTCTGCTCCTTGAAAAACGCGGACACATAGGCTTCCGACACCTGCAGGCGATCGGAGATGACGGTAAGAGACAGCGATGAATCTACATAGCCCTCGCGAATGCAGGCCATCATATCCTCCAGCAGCGCCGCGTTGCGGCTGCGCTTGCGTTCATTCACCGTCCGGCTCAATTGTACGAATTCGTTCCGGACAAGCGGGAACAGCTTGTGCAGCTCCGATCCTTTCTTTAATACCTTTTGCTGAAAGGCCGCGCTGTCGGTCTGCAGCGGCAGATCGAGCGACTGCGCCAGCTTCATCGCCGCGGCATACATTTCCATCAGCAGCCATCGCTCCATCGGACAGGTCAGCGGCCGCTTCTCCCAATTATCCTGCCAGACGGTCAGGCATAATCTCGCCACCTCTTCCTCGTCCCCGCCGCGGACCGCATGCGTAAGGCGGTTCTCCATCTCGGCGTTGAACCGATACATTCCCGCATCCGCATGGTCCTCCTCGCTCCACCAGATCAAATCCCGGTTGCCGTCGGACATTCCGTAGAGCTGCTGCGCCTGTTCCAGCGACCGCGGCACATCCATCCGATCAGCGACAATGCCGCCGATCGTATACATCGGCAAAATATGCACGCTCTTCAGGCGCTCGTTCAACTCCATCAATGTCTGTTCAATCAAGGCCGCGAAGCGTATGGCCGCATCGCCGCCCGCTTCCGTCCCCGCCTCGGTGCCGTAGAACAGCAAGGCGACCTGATCCTGGCCTACCTCGTGAAGATCGAAGGGAACCGGTTCCAAGCCGGACGCCTCCTCCTTCACGACCAGCATCTTCAGCCCCATCTCATCGAGGACCGGGGCGCTCCAGTCGTCGCCATGCCACCCGAGATGCAGCACCGCGACCGCATACATGGTGGCGCTCCGCTGCAATCCCGCATGCGCCAACGAGGACTCGAGCTGCTGTTCGGTGGCGTACCCCCCGCGCAGCCAGCGATCGAACACCGCTATGCGGGCATATTCCTGCCGCTCGCTCAGCTTTTGATCCAGCGTCTTCGCCGTCTCGAGCAGTTCCGTGAATGCATCGCGCAAATAGGCGAAGATGTCGGATTTGCGGCTCCGCTGCCCCATTCCCGGCTTCGCGTTCGTATGCACGTAGGAGTACAGCCCTTCCAAGGGCCTGCTGTTCCGGCGGGAGAGCCAGAGCGCCAGCAGGATGATGACGACGAGCGACAGCCCTGTCAGCGTGAAGGTCGTCCGCTTCATCGCATGGACGCTCTCCAGCACTTCGTCGGCCGGCTGCGCGGCGACATAGGTCCAGCCCGTCTTCGGGGACGTCGTCTTCGAGACGAGCATGTCCCTCCCGTTCAGCTCGGTCCGGTAATGAGTATTCGGCCGTTCCAGGATGGCCGCGAGATCATCCCCTCCACCCGGCTGTCCGCTCCCGGCTTCATCCCCGGCCCGGCCAAGGAGCTGGCCGTTCTTGTCCAGCACGCGAACCCATCCCCCGGTCTGCACATTGATGCCGCTGAGCAGCTTGCCCACTTCCGTATGCGGGATGAGCGCCACGACCGCACCCTGGTAGTAACCGGGATACCCGAGCGAGCGAATGTACGTGATCATCTCCTCCTCGGTTGATCCGTATTTCACGGGATGGAGTCCGATGAAATCTTTGGAGTGATACGTCTCCAGCGTCTGCTCGCGCCATTCGGCCATATCCCAGTCCCGATAGCGGAGAACGTCGCCGTAGAATTCATTCAGCGCCTCTACCCGATGCGGGGAGATGACGAGCGAGCTGCTGCGGAAGACGACAAAATAATCCTTCAAAAACCGGTTGCTGATGCTGTAATCATCAAGCGCCTTTTGCGTGTTCATGACCTTGTACGTGTTCGTGCCGGCAAAAGGCTTCTGCACGACCTGAAAGCCTCTGACCTTCGGGTGATCGGCTACCTGCTGCACGATGGACTCCACTTCCGCAATCCGGGTCTCCAGCAGCGTCTGGGCTTGATGCAGCGCCTTGTCGTTCCGTTCCAGCACTTCCCGCTCCAGCACGGCGATCGTCTCCTGATACGCGATCCAGCCGGCCGTTAAGGTTAGGATCAGAAACAACAAATAAGGAAGCAGAAACCGGAACCAGAGCTTCCCCATCCATTTGCGGGTCCAGAAGGTAACCATTCGCCCTTTTATGAATTCGCTTACATAATGATTCGGCTTCGGCGCCGGACTGTTCATTCGAGCCCCCCCTTTTTTGTCTAATTTGTGATATTAAACATACCAGAAAATAAGGCGCTCGAACATCCTGTTTGTCGGATTTTGTCGGTTGGAATGGCACAGGGGGGGATTGCGGCCTTCGGGGACAGCCGCATTATGGCTTGCGGCACGGGGGGCGGCCATGGATAAATTATCCCCTGGGACGGCAAAAAGCTCCTGCAGTCAGAACGGGCACGTTCCGGTGCAGGAGCTTTTCATCCTATTTCATCTGTTCAATTGGCCAGGATGGCGGCGACATCCTGCAGCGCCTGTCTGCCGGCCATGCTGATGCCGGCAAGCTGAAAGAAGCCGTGATTCACCCCAAGATACCTCTTGCATTGCGCCTCAACGCCGGCTTCCAACAGACGGCGGTAGAACGCCTCGCCCTCGTCTACTAGCGGGTCGAATTCCGCAGTTATGATATGAGTTGGCGGGAGGCCTTCCAAATCATTGCGGTGGAGCGGGCTCGCTTCCGGGTGATGGGGAGGCAGTTCGGACAAATAAGCCTCAAACCCGCTCAGCAAAGCGTCCCGCGTAACGACATAATCGTCGCCGAATTTTTGATAGCTGTCGCTTGCGCCCGTGGCATCCAGCATCGGATAAATGAGAACTTGCCGCCGTGGCATCCACTGCCCTTGTTCTTTCAAACGAAGACAGGTCACCAGCGCGAGATGTCCGCCTGCGCTATCCCCGGCAATCGTGATGTTTGCGGGGTCGCCGCCCCAAGCGAAGGCATGCCGGCGAATGAGATGAGAGGCTGCCAACGCATCATCATGCGCGGCCGGATACACATGCTCCGGAGCCAAGCGGTACTCGACGGCGATCACCAATGCGTTGCCCAGATTCGCTAACAGGCGCATTTGCCGATCGTGGGTGTCGAAATCCCCGCTGACAAAACAGCCGCCATGATAATAAATCATCACCGGAAGATTGCTCTGTTCCGATGGCTTATAGATGCGAAGCCGGATGCCGTCAATCGTTTGTTCAAATATATGACGGACCGGGACCGCTTCTCCGGCCAAGTGGACCGTATCCAGGTATCCTTGCCTGCGCTCCCGGATACTTTGCTTTCTTGCCGACGGACGCCCGCTCTCGATAAATTGGGACGCCAATTTGCGAATACCCGGTTCAAGACCGCTGATATCTGCCATTTTTCATTCACTCTCCAAAATTTCACAATAGTATGATCCAGCATAACCGCAGCTTTCAGGTTTTTATTACTGCAAAACATTTTATCATACTTTGTCTTTGTATTGCGGGAGAGCCGTGACAAAATACGGTTGATTCAGAGCATACAGGAGCCGCGCTCACAGAACCGTGGGCAAACGCAAAACGTGCAGCATCCCCGTTCGCCGGGCGACACTGCACGTTCATTAGCGATATGCGGTTATTTTTGAGCCGCGGCTTCGGCCCGGCCCTGTTCAATCAGCCGCTGCGCCCGTTCCGTTTCTTCCGCCGTCGGCGACGGAATGCCTTCCAGCGGGTATTTCTCGCCGAGCTGCTCCCATTTATAGACTCCCATCTGGTGGTATGGAAGCACATCCACCTTCTCGACGCCCTGTAGCGTGCCCAGAAAGCGGCCTAGATTCAGCAAATCCTGCTCGTCATCGTTAATCGTCGGGACCAGCACGTGCCGGATCCACATCTTCTTGCCGTGGTCTGACAGCCAACGGGCCGTCTCCAGGGTGCGCGTATTCGGCACCCCGGTCAAGGCCAGATGCTTCTCATTGTCGATATGCTTGATATCGAGCAGCACCAAATCGGTCAGGTCATACAGCTCGGTCAGCTTCGTGACATCGTTGACGCCGTTCGTATCGAGCGCCGTCGGCAAGTTCCAGCGCTCCTTCACCTGCTTGAACAGTTCCTTCACGAAGGGAGCCTGCAGGGTAGGCTCCCCGCCCGATACGGTCAAGCCGCCGCCGGAGCTGCGATAATACGGAAGGTAGGACTCGATTTCCGAGAGCGCTTCTTCTACGGACATCTCGGTGCCGCCGTGCAGATCCCAGGTATCCCGGTTGTGGCAATATTTGCACTTCAGGGCGCAGCCCTGCATGAATAATATGAATCGGATACCCGGCCCATCTACCGTGCCGAATGTTTCTACGGAGTGTATGCGTCCAATCATGTCGCTCACGGTCCCTTCTCTTCCGGCGAACATGTCTGATTACATGCTGCCGTGGAATGTGCGGTTGATAACATCGAGCTGCTGCTCGCGCGTCAGCTTGATGAAGTTGACCGCATATCCGGATACGCGAATCGTCAATTGCGGATAGTTTTCCGGATGTTCCATCGCGTCAAGCAACTGCTCGCGGTCGAATACGTTGACGTTCAGGTGATGCCCTTTGCTGCTGAAGTAGCCGTCCAGCATCGACGTCAAGTTCGACTTGCGCGACTCGAGCTCCTTGCCGAGCGCCTTCGGCACGATGGAGAACGTGTTCGAGATGCCGTCAAGGCTGTGCTCATAAGGCAGCTTCGCGACGGAGCTCAGCGAAGCGAGCGCTCCTTTGCGGTCGCGGCCGTGCATTGGGTTCGCTCCGGGAGCGAACGGTTCGCCCGCTTTGCGTCCATCCGGCGTCGTACCGGTCTTCTTACCATAGACGACGTTCGACGTAATCGTCAATACGGATTGAGTTGGGAGCGCATTGCGGTATGCATGATGCTTCCGAATCATATTCATGAACGATTCAACCAGGTCGATCGCGATGCTGTCTACGCGGTCATCATTGTTGCCGTAGCAAGGATATTCGCCTTCCGTCTCGAAGTCCACCGCGATGCCTTGCTCGTTGCGAATCGGTCTGACCTTCGCGTACTTGATGGCGCTGAGCGAGTCGGCTGCGACCGACAGGCCCGCGATGCCGCATGCCATCGTCCGCAAAATTTCACGGTCATGCAGCGCCATTTCAATCCGCTCGTAGCTGTATTTATCATGCATATAGTGGATGACATTCAGCGCGTTCATGTACAGCTTCGCCAGCCACTCCATCATCTGCTTGAACCGCTTGACGACTTCATCGTAATCAAGCACTTCGCTCGTAATCGGAGGCAGCTCCGGTCCGACCTGCACGCCCAGTTTTTCGTCCTTGCCGCCATTGATAGCGTACAGCAGACATTTCGCCAGGTTGGCGCGGGCGCCAAAGAACTGCATCTGCTTGCCGATGCGCATCGCGGATACGCAGCAGGCGATACCGTAATCATCGCCATAGATCGGACGCATCAGATCATCGTTCTCGTACTGAATCGAGCTCGTCTCGATCGAAACTTTGGAGCAATATTTTTTGAAGGCTTCCGGAAGCTTCGTCGACCACAGCACCGTCAGGTTCGGCTCTGGAGCCGGTCCGAGGTTGTACAGGGTGTGGAGGAAGCGGAAGCTGTTTTTCGTGACGCGGGTCGTGCCGTCGACGGCCATGCCGCCGATCGATTCGGTTACCCATGTAGGGTCGCCGCTGAACAATTCATTGTAGTCCGGCGTACGCAGGAATTTGACGATCCGCAGCTTCATGACGAAGTGGTCGACCAGTTCCTGGGCTTCTTCTTCGGTCAGCGCTCCCTCTTCCAGATCCCGTTCGATATAAATATCGAGGAAGGACGACACGCGTCCGAGCGACATCGCCGCACCATTCTGTTCCTTGATTGCCGCCAAATAACCGAAGTATACCCATTGGAAAGCTTCCTTCGCGTTTTGCGCCGGCTTGGAAATATCGAAGCCGTGCATTTCGGCCAGTTGCTTCAATTCCGTCAGCGCCCGGATCTGCTCGGACAGCTCCTCGCGGTCGCGGATAACGTCATCGGTCATCACGTCAACTTCCAGGTCCTTCAGATCTTTCTGCTTCATCTTAATGAGGAAATCAACGCCGTACAATGCAACGCGGCGGTAGTCGCCGATAATGCGCCCGCGCCCGTACGCGTCCGGCAAGCCTGTAATGATGCCGGCTTTGCGGGCCATGCGCATTTCGGAAGTATATGCGTCAAATACGCCTTGGTTATGCGTCTTGCGAATATCCGTGAACATCTTGATGATTTCATCAGGCATTTCGAAGCCATACGCTTTGCAGGCGTCAATCATCATCCGGATGCCGCCGAACGGCTGGATGGAACGGCGGAATGGAGCGTCGGTTTGCACGCCGACCACTTTCTCCTTATCTTTGTCCAAATAGCCCGGCTTATGCGATGTAATCGTCGATGGCGTATTGACATCGACATCCCATACGCCGCCGCGTTCGCGCTCTTCCTTCGACAATTGGCTTACGATATCCCATAGATCTTTCGTGTTCTGGGTCGGTCCGACCAAGAAAGATTCATCACCATGATAAGGCCGGATGTTGTTCTCCAGGAAGTTCGGCACATCCACGTGATTTTGCCATTTTCCCGTTTTGAATCCACGCCATCCTTTTGCTTCTGTGTTATTACGTTCCATCACCGACATCGTAATCCCTCCATACCGTTTTACTTTTCGTATGTGCTTGCAACAGAAGGCGCCACCCGACATGGTTCTCTCTAGCCCTAACCTTACCAAGTTGTGATGAATTTCACGTTTAAGGGTATGCGGCCGTTATGTTCCGCCTTCTACTTCGATAACCGCCCGCTTTTTTCCTGCCTGAGTGGCTAATGCAACGTCGCCGCCGCCCTGCAGCCTTTATCCTTGCTGCACCTTAATTGTACCTCCTTTCACGTAGTTTCGTTGTGATTTACATCACAAAGAGACAAGTTTTTGTGAAAATAATCACATTAAATAGATAAAAGTCCGTTTATTTCACCGCCTCTTCCCCGTAAATAGAAAAGCAGCGAAGAGCCGCTGCTCTCCGCTGCCTGTTCATGTGCTCGTTGATGTGCTAATGAAGTGCTTATTGATGTGCTAGTTGATGCAATATCTTATTCGAAGCGGCCATAGAAAGCGTCGCGGTATACTTCCGCCAGTTCGGTCACGAGCGGCAGCTTCGGATTTGCGGTCGTGCATTGGTCTTCGAAGGCGCGATCCGCCAGATAGTCGACGCGGGATTCGAAATCCTTCGCATCGAAGCCCAGCTCCTGGAACGACTCCGGAATGCCCAGCTCGCGGTTCAGGCCGCGGATGGCTTCGATAAGGCTCTTCACGCCTTCTTCCGTCGTGCGAGCCGGCAACCCGAGAATACGGGCGATCTCGGCATAGCGCACATCGGCGACGAAATGGTCATATTTCGGGAAGGAAGCGAACTTCGTCGGCTTCTTCGCGTTATAGCGGATGACATGCGGCATCAAAATCGCATTCGTGCGTCCGTGCGCCGTATGATACTGCGCTCCCCACTTATGCGCCAAGCTGTGATTGATGCCAAGGAACGCATTGGCGAACGCCATTCCCGCCAGGGTCGAGGCGTTATGCATTTTTTCACGCGCTTTCGGGCATGCTTCCCGGTAAGACTTCACCAGGTTCTCGAAGACGAGCTGGATAGCTTTAATCGCCAGTCCGTCCGTATAATCGCTCGCCATGACGGAGACGTAAGCTTCAATCGCATGCGTCAGCACGTCCATGCCGGTGTCGGCCACGGCCGTCTTCGGCAAGCTGTAGACGAACTCAGGGTCGATGATAGCGACGTCCGGCGTCAGCTCATAGTCTGCCAGCGGGTATTTCGTGTTGCCCTTCTCTTTGTCCGTGATGACCGCGAACGAGGTGACCTCGGATCCGGTACCGGACGTTGTCGGAATGGCCACGAATTTCGCCTTCTGGCCAAGGCGCGGATATTTAAATGTGCGCTTGCGGATATCCAGGAACTTCTGCTTCAGATTGTCGAAGTCGGTGTCCGGATATTCGTAGAACAGCCACATGCCCTTCGCCGCGTCCATCGGCGAGCCGCCGCCCAAGGCGATGATGCAGTCGGGCTCGAAGCTCCGCATCATTTCCGCCCCGCGCTCTACCGTCTTCGTGGACGGATCCGGCTCGACATCGGAGAAGACTTCGATCGCGACCGGCGTCCGGCGCTGGCGCAGATAGTATTCCAGCTTCTCGACGTAGCCTAGCTTCACCATCATGGCGTCGGTAACGATCATCACCCGGTGGATGTCCGGCATTTTGGCCAAATATTGCGTTGCGCCCTTTTCAAAATAAATCTTGTTCGGCACTTTAAACCATTGCATATTCACAGTTCGCTTCGCCACCCGTTTAATATTGAGCAGATTGACGGCCGTTACGTTCGAAGATGTCGAGTTGCGTCCGTACGAGCCGCAGCCCAAGGTCAACGAAGGGAGATTGGTGTTGTATATATCCCCGATTGCGCCGTGCGTCGACGGCGAGTTGACGAGAATCCGTCCGGTCTGCAGGCGGTCCGCGAAGCGGCGAATCACGTCGTCGTCATGGGAATGAATGACAGAGGAGTGACCCATGCCGCCGAAGGCGACGACCTCGGCCGCCCGATCGATGCCTTCCTGCGCACTCTTCACCTTGTAGCAGGCGAGCACCGGACTCAGCTTCTCGGCGGACAGCGGGTATTTCGGTCCGACGCCGTCCAGCTCGGCCACCAGAATCTTGGTATCGTCCGGCACCGAGATGCCGGCCATTTCCGCAATCTGCTTCGCCGATTGACCGACGATGGCCGGATTGACGGCGCAGGATTCGGCCTTCATCGCCATGCCCTGCAGCTTGCCGGTCTCTTCCTTCGTCAGGAAGCGGCAGCCTTTGGCCTGCATCAGCTTTTTCACTTCGGCGAAGACCGGTTCTTCGATAATGACCGCCTGCTCGGAAGCGCAGATCATGCCGTTGTCGAACGTTTTGGACAGAATCAGGTCAGTGACCGCCTGCTCCAGATCCGCCGTCTTGTCAATGAAGCACGGCACGTTGCCCGGGCCTACGCCGAGCGCCGGCTTGCCGCAGCTGTACGCCGCCCGGACCATGCCCGCCCCGCCTGTCGCGAGGATGAGCGCCACGTCTGGATGATTCATCAACGCATTGGTCGCGTCCATGGACGGATATTCAATCCATTGGATGCAGTGCTCGGGAGCGCCGTATTTGACCGCTGCGTCGTGCAAAATGCGAGCTGCTTCCGCGCTGCATTTCTGGGCCGACGGATGGAACCCGAAAATAATAGGGTTGCGCGTCTTAATGGAAATAAGCGCCTTGAACATCGTCGTGGATGTCGGGTTCGTCACCGGGGTAATCCCCATCACGATGCCGACCGGCTCCGCAATTTTCATATACGCGCCATTCGGATTGTCCTCGATGACGCCGACGGTCTTCTCGTATTTAATCGAGTTGAAGATGTATTCCGTGGCAAAAATATTTTTCGTGATCTTGTCTTCATACACGCCGCGGCCCGTTTCTTCCACTGCCATTTTCGCCAAATGCATATGCTTGTCGAGACCGGCCAACGCCATTTGTTGCACAATCGTGTCAATCTGTTCCTGCGTCATGTCCATAAAAGCCGCTTGAGCCTTCTTGGCGCGCGCCACCAATTGATCAATATGCTCTGCTGCATTCGGGACATTTTTCTTTTCCATTGCCGTTGCTTTCGGTTGTGCTGCCATCTTCTCCGCCTCCGCTCCGTAGACCAAGTCAACCCGGGGTTCCGCTTCTCTGTCGGTTTGCTTTCTATTTATCATGCTGCGGACTTCATCCGATGTTCCTCGGTTTTTTATTTGTGAATCTTTTCACAATCCTAGTGTAGCTTATTGCGGCTAAGCTGTATGTGATTTATGTCACGCGATGATTCTTTTTTTCGTCTATCTTTTACAGCCCGTCCAGACTTTGTGACACTCGTCACAATCTGTCGCTAATTTGTAAAAAATTTAAACATTTCTAAATTGACAAGACTCGCTGGAACGTCCATGATAGTAGTATCGAAGGATTTAGTGAAACATGTCACATGATATATCATAAAACCCAATAAATAACATTTGGAAATAGACAATTGGAGGCGAATGGAGTGGCCAACATGATGGAACAACTCGGCGAACACTGCAACTTATCGTGTTTTTCGGAGCAGAACCGACAGCGGCTGTTGGAGATTGCGAAGGATCGGACCTACCCCGAGAACTCGCATCTATTCTGGGAAGGCGACGTGTCCGACAAGCTCTTCATTCTGAAGAGCGGCCGCGTCAAAATCACGAAATCGACGGATGAAGGCAAGGAATTGATTCTCTATATGTATCAAGCCGGAGACATGATCGGGCAGGTCGACCCGTTCAACAGCACGAAGCACAGCTTCACGGCGGAAGTGATCGAGGAAGCCGAGCTCGGCCTGATCGATCAGAAAGATATTGAGATTTTAATCTGTCAATACTGCGATTTTTCAATCGATTTCATGAAATGGATGGGAATCCACCATCGTCTGACGCAGACGAAATTCCGCGATCTGATGATGTACGGCAAGCCGGGCGCGCTGTGCTCGACGTTGATCCGCCTGTCCAACACGTATGGAGAGGAACTGGATGACGGCGGCGTGCTCATCAACAAAAAGATTACGCACACCGATCTGTCCAACATGATTGGCGCTACCCGCGAGAGCGTGAACCGGATGCTGAGCGATCTCCGCAAGAAGGGCGTGCTCGAATACGAGAGCGGCATGATTGTCATCCGCGAGTTGGATCATCTGCGGGACGTCTGCCGGTGCGAGATGTGTCCGAAGGAGATCTGCCGGATCTAAATATCCGACTATGATGGCCCCTTCGTTCCCCATCCAATCGCATAGCGAAGCCAGCCGCTTGATGCCGCTGGCTTTTTTTGCATGCTCTGGCATGCGCAGTCGCAATCCTCCGCCTCTGCCCGGTTGCCTTCACAGGTGCTCTGTTCCATCCGCAGGTGCTCTGTTCCATCTACAGGTGCTCGGTTTCCATCCGCAGGTGCTCTGTCTCACCACAATACTGCAATAATACATTATTTTTCGCCACTTCAGCTTAACTTTGTAAAAATTCCTGCGCTAGAGCATTATTTTGGCTGATTTTACCTCATATTTCTCGCGATCTCATTAAATTGATGTAATTCTGCAGGAATTCCAATTCGGGTAAGAAGCAGCTCTCCGAACGCTGCACTTTTGCAGCATTTTGGAGGAAGTCGAGCCGAAAAAAGAGCATGAAGCCGTTAAAAGAAGCACAGCAGGGCATCAAATTCCGTTATAGAAAAAGCCCAAAACGGGATGCTTGCTCCCGCTTCAGGCTCTCCTTGGTTCCTGCATATCGCATGACGCGCTTGTGTGTAAATGTAATGTTGCTGGACTGGCGATCATCAAAAATGTGCCGCACGACGGAGTGCCCGGTTATTGCCGCCTCCCGACCGGGCTGATGAACCAATAGGCCATGCCGACGAAAATGGCGCCGCCGACCATATTGCCCGCCGTCACGGGGATCATGTTATGCAGCCATCCCGCGATCGTCACGGTCTCCGGATGCTGAGGCAGCAGCAAAGCCGTCGTCAGCAGCGACATATTGGCCACGCTGTGCTCGAACCCGGTGGCGATGAACGCGTACAGCATCCACCAGATCAAGACCAGCTTGGCGATATCTTCCTTGGCCCGCATCGCCGTCCAGATCGCGAGGCAGACGAGCCAGTTGCACAGGATGCCGCGGAAGAAAAGCTGATCGATCGGCAGCTTCATCTTCGCGGCCGCTGCCGTGAACAACAGATGATCGGCCGGCGCGGCGGCGAATACGCCCGATCCTCGAATGAGCAGACTGAACAGAACCGCCCCGAGCAGATTGCCGAGGAAGACGATGCACCAGTTCGCCCATGTCGTCCGCCAAGGCGTTCTTCCCGACAGGGAGCTGACGGTGAACAGCATATTATTCCCCGTGAACAGCTCGGAGCCGGCGAATATGACCAGGGTGAGGGCAATGCCGAAAGACATGCCCATCACCAGCGGCACGGCAGGAGAGCCTGCCGCCTTGAAGCTTCCGCCGACCGTAAAAATAAGCATAATGCCGAAGCCGACATAGGCGCCTGCCAGCATCGCCGACACGATATACCGCGACAGCCCCGATTGCATCAGCCTCTTCTTCGCCTCTACCGCTTCATTGACGGCTTCCAGGGATCCCTTGAACATCGCGTCTCCTCTCCTCTCTTCTCTTCTCTATCCCGCCAACCGGATCTTTTCTCTACATGCTGCCGTCCCGGCCTGCCCCGCCTGGCGCAATCTTCACGATGCCGCCCTCCGCCTTGATCGGATAGGTCTGTACCTGCCCGCTGTCAGGCGCCTGGACGCGGCCGTCGCGAAGATCGATCTTCCAGTCATACAACGGATCGTACAAATAATGTCCCGATACGATTCCTTCGCTGAGCGGGCCGCCCTTCGGGTGCGGGCTCCGATCCTCCAGCGCATACCATCCGTCTTCCGTGCGGAAGACCGCGACCGCTTCGCCATTTATTCGCACGACGCGGCCCACTCGGGGCAAAAACTGCTCCATCTCCCCCACGGGCACAAACGCTCCGTCCACTGATTTGGCCATCCTCGTCTCCTCCTCTCCGCTATTGCTCCAACGTCACGGCCTCGAACAGCTTGCTCCGCAAATCCGGCTGATCCAAGACTTGCTTCCAAGGGTCTTCCGCCTGGGCCAGGGCAATGTCGATCCGTTCGACGAGCCGTTGGCGCTCTTCGCTCTCTTCCACCACGGTACGCCGGATCGCATCCAATCCAATTCGTTCTACCCATTCCGACGTCCGCTCCAAATAGTTGGCCGTCTCGCGGTAATATTGAATGGCGGCCGCCGTCATCTCGACAAGCTCTTCATCCGTCTTGACCTTGCACAGCAGATCCGCCAGCCGCGGCTTGATGCCGCCGTTGCCGCCGATATAGATCTCCCAGCCGCCGTCATTGCCGACGATGCCGATATCCTTCGTGCAGGATTCGGCGCAGTTGCGCGGGCATCCGTTCACCGCCATTTTGAACTTGGCCGGGTAATCGATCCGCTCGAACTTGCGCTCCAGCAGCGCGCCCATGGCCAGCGAATCCTGGGTGCCGAAGCGGCAGTATCGGGAGCCGACGCAGGTCTTGACCGTGCGCAGCGATTTGGCGTATGCATAGCCAGACGGCATATCGAGCGCCTCCCACACTTTCGGCACATCTTCTTTTTTGACGCCGATCAGATCAATCCGTTGTCCCCCTGTCATTTTGACGAGCTGGACGTTATATTGGAGCGAGACGTCCGCGATCTTTTTCAGTTCCTCCGGCGATGTCATGCCCCCGTACATGCGCGGCACGACCGTGTAGGTGCCGTCCTTTTGAATGTTGGCGTTCATCCGCTCGTTCACGAAGCGCGACGCTTTGTCGTCCCGGTAGCTCTCCGGCCAGATCATGCCGAGATAGTAGTTCAGCGCGGGACGGCATTTCGAGCAGCCCTCCGGCTGCTTCCATTCCAGCGCAGCCATCACTTCGAGAACCGTGTGAAGCCCCTGCTCCCGAATCGCGGCGACAATCTCCTCGCGCGGGTGCTCGGTGCAGCCGCAGATGCCTTGCTTGCCGGAGCCCGCCTCGAAGCCGTCGCCGAGAGCATGCTGGAGCAGTTGCTCCACCAGCGGCTTGCAGCCGCCGCAGGAGCGCGAAGCGCCGGTGCAAGCTTTGACCTCGTCCAGCGTCGTCAGGCCGTTATCCGCGATGGCGTCCAAAATCATCTTTTTGGTTACGCCATTGCAGCCGCAGACGATATCGTCATCCGCCAGATCGGCAGCCGCATTCGTCTTCGAGCCGCAGCAGCCTCCCGTACCCGTCAACTCCTGGTACAGCTCGTCGGTCATGGCCGCCCCCTGCTTCACGAGGCGTTCCAGCTTGGCGGCATCATCCGTGTCGCCGAACAGCACGGCGCCGACGATGATATTGTCCCGGAGCACGATTTTCCGGTACGTGCGCTTCCACCCGTCATGGAAGGTCAGGGTGGTGCATTCCGGCGTCTCCAGGAAGATCCCTGTCGAGAAGACGTCGACGCCGGACACTTTGAGCTTGGTCGAGCAGACTGAGCCTTCATACGGCTTCGTCTCCACGCCGGCGAGCGCCTTGGCAAGCACCGCGCCCTGCTCGAACAGCGGAGCGACGAGCCCGTAGCAGACGCCGCGATGCTCCGTGCACTCCCCGACGGCATAGACGTCTTCGGCGGAGGTCCGCATCCAGTCGTCCACCACGATGCCCCGGTTCACGCTGAGGCCGCTCGCCTGGCCGATGCCGACATTCGGACGAATGCCGACCGCCATGACGACGAACTCCGCCTTCAATCCCGTCCCGTCGCTGAAGCGAAGGCCTTCCACGCATTCGCCGCCCGTAATCTCCACCGTCTGCTTGCCGAGCGCGAACCGGATGCCTTGCCGCTCCAGTTCCTGTTCTAGCAGGCGCGCCGCGGTCATATCGAGCTGGCGCTCCATCACATAGTCGGGCAGATGGACCACTGTCACGTCCATGCCCAGCTGAACCAGCCCCTTGGCCGCCTCGAGCCCGAGCAGACCTCCGCCGATGACGGCTGCCGTCTTATGCGTTCCCGCTGCGGCAATCATGCGATCGCAATCCTCGATGCTGCGGAAGCCGATGACGCCTTCCTTGTCCGCGCCGGGCACAGGCAGCCGGAATGGCGTCGAGCCGGTCGCGATGATGACCCGATCATACGGCACCTCGCGGCCCTTATCGGTCAGGACGACGCGGCGTTCGGTGTCGATCCGCTCTCCCTTTTCGCCCGCCAGCAGCGTAATGCCGGCCGCTTCGTACCACGAATACGGGTTCAAGACGATATCATCCAGCCTCTTGCTGCCCTCCAGCACGTAAGACAGCAGAATCCGGTTATAGTTCGGATGCGGTTCCTCCCCAATCACCGTAATGTCGTAACGGTCGGTCAGCTTCAACAGCTGCTCCACCGTATTGATGCCTGCCATGCCGTTGCCGACGACGACCAGCCGCCATTTTCGTTCCATGGTGGTCCCTCCTTCTCACAATCCAAAATCCTCATTCATGTATTGTTACTTTTTTCACATACATTTATATTTGTATTTTACCTCTAACTGGAAGCAAGACGAGTGATTCTACGCACATCAAATGTGTCAATTTTCTCTCGGATTTGTTCACATTTGGCTCAAACCGCTCCGTTCGCGCTCCGGGGTTTTTGCCGCTGCACTGGCCATCGAACCTCAGCCTCAACCGCGAGACGGGAATTTCTTATAAAGACAGTCCTTTCGACTTCCCCTATAATGAGAACAGCGTCAACTCAATAATTTCAAATGAACAGTTGCTTCGAAAAGCCTGTTGCGGCCTTTTGAACACGCACTTAAAGGAGCTGCTTCAATGACTACTTCTTATGTATGCTTATATGATCCAACCTTCCCCTCCGCCGGCGGCGCACTCTCTTCCGGCATGAGAGAACGCCTCGCCGCCGAATGGAATATCGTGCAAGCGGATCAGCTTGCCGAGGCGCTTGACGCCCAGCAAGGCGGCGTATTTATCAACCTGCACGCCCCGTACTTCCCGAAGAGCGCGTGGACGTCCATCGCCGCGTTCCTCGAACGGGGCGGACATCTGCTCAGCGCCGGCGGCTCCCCCTTCCGCATTCCCGTCTACCGCGACGGCAGCGGCTGGACACCGGAGCCGGAGCAGACGGCCTATCACCAGCGCCTTCGCATCCACGAGTGCATGCCGGTGCAGGCGGGCCGGTTCGAGCGCTTCGCCGCCAACGCGGAGCGCCCACTGTTCGAGCAGGCGGCGCCGCTGTGGCCGGCCTCGCCGACCTGCAGCTTCGTGCTCTGGGTGACCCGGCACGACGACTGTCCCGGGGAGCATGGTTCCGCCGGCCCGATGGATGCGCATATCATTCCGCTCGTGATCGCGCTGGATCGCGATGGCCGGGAAGTCGGGGCGCCCGTCGTGCTCCTCGAGAACACGAAGGGCGAGTTCGCCGGCACCCGCTGGCTGTTCGTGAACCAGCCGCTGACGGCGGAGTTCCTCGAGCAGGCGGGAGCGGAGGCGCTCCTGTCCTGGGCCCGCTATTGCTCGTACGGCGTCAGCGATTGGTGGCTGAAGCCGGGTCTGGCCTGCTATGAGCCGGGCGATCGTCCGAAGCTGACCCTGCAGACGCAGCTCCTGCCCGCGGCCCGGGCCAGCTACGGCGCCGGCGGACCGCTGGCCGCTTCGCGGCGCAGCGCGGCCGACGCCGCGGAAGTCGTCTGGCAGGCAAGCGTCGAGCTGACAGCGGACGACGGCGAGGTGCTGTGGCGCAGCGAACTCGCCGTGCGCTGCGGGCGGGAGCTGGAGCGGCTGACCTTGAAGCCGGACACCGTGCTCGCTCCGGGGATGTACCGGGTGAATGCCCGGCTCGTGAGCGGCACTGGCGAGGTCCGCCTGCTGCGGCAGGGCTTCTGGTGCCGCGACGAAGATCTGCTGCGCAGCGGCTCCTTCCTGAAGGCGGGCCGGGATTACTTCGAGCGCGACGGCGTTCCCGTTCCTATCGTCGGCATGACGTATATGTCGAGCGATGTGGCGCGCAAGTTCGTCTTCCTGCCGAACGCGGCGGTATGGGATCGCGACATGGCCCAGATGAAGAAGGCCGGAATCAATCTGATCCGCACCGGCATCTGGACCGCCTACCGCCACATCATGTATGTGGACGGGCATCCGTCGGAGGATGTGCTGTGCGCCCTGGACGCCTTCTTCCTGACCGCGAAGAAGCACGGCATCGAAGTATGCTTCAACTTCTTCTCCTTCGCTCCGGAGCTGTGGGAAGGATCGAATCCTTATCTCGATCCGCGCAGCATCGAGGCGCAGAAGCGCTTTATCGGGGCGGTCGTCGAGCGGCACCGCCACTCGTCGTTCGTCCATTGGGATCTCATTAACGAGCCGTCCCTGTTCGACCCGAAGCGGGTATTCGCCGGACCGCGCAGCGCGAAGGACAAGTATGAGATCGCGGCCTTCCGGGAATGGCTGCAGGAACGCTGCGCCGGCGATATCCGCCTGCTTCAGGAGCGCTGGGGCATGACGCCGGAGGAGGTGCCGGGGTTCCATGCGATTATGCCGCCGGAGCCGCAGGAGATTAACTTCGATGCCCAGGATATGATTAAGGAGAAAAAGGGCACGCGCTGGCTCGATTATTCGCTATTCACGATGGAGATGCTCAACCGGTGGGTGGAGGCGATGCGCGGCACGATTTCGTTCCATCAGCCGGAGCAGCTCGTATGCGTCGGCCAGGATGAGGCGCTGGCGGCGCAGCGGCCAAGCCCGTTCTTCTATGAAGCGTCCGTCGACTATACGTCCAACCATTCGTGGTGGCTGTATGATCAGCTTATTTGGGACGGCGTGTTCACGAAAACGCCGTACAAGCCGAATCTCATCCAGGAGACGGGCATCATGTACGGCATGACGCCCGACGGCTTCGCCCTGCGGACGGAGGAGCAGCTGCGCAACATTTTGGAACGGAAATACGCCTATGCGTTCGCGACCGGCTGCGCCGGAGCGGTGCAGTGGATCTGGAACACGAATGTCTACATGAACAATGTGAATGAATCCAATATCGGCGCGCTGCGGGCGGACGGCACGGAGAAGCCGGAAGCCGATGTCTCCTATGACTTCGGCGCATTCATGCAGGCGGCAGCCCCGCTCTTCCGGGATCGCGAGTTGGAGCCAATCGTCGTCGTCTACCCGGAAGCAAACGATCTGTCGAACCGGCGGATGGCGGCCGAAGCGACGTCAACGGCGGCGCGAGTGCTCGCCTATCATTTGAAGGCTCCATTCCGGGCGATGGGTGAATACCAGCTTGAAGCGCTGGATGATATGCCGCCCCGGCTCATTATCGTGCCGTCTCCGCATCATTTGACCGATGCGGCTCTCGGGCGCCTGCTCTCCTTCACGGAGCGCTCCGGCGCGACCTTGCTCATTACCGGCCCGCTCGGACGCAATGAATATTGGCAGGCGACCGCGCGAATGGATGGCCTGCTCGGCCCGCGGCGCCTCGTCAGCGTCGTGCGCGAAGAGCGCTTCCTCCTCGCAGGGCGGGAGATTCCGCTCTCATTCGGCGGCCGCAAGATCAAGCAGGTGTTCAAAGAAGCGAATGCCGACGGCAGCCCGCCCGCGCTCGTGGAGCGGCCGATCGGACGCGGCAAGCTGCTCTGGATCGGCCTCCCGATCGAATGGAACGATCGGCATTCCGCCGTCGCCGAGCTGTACGCGCATGCCATCCAGACCGCTTCCATCGAGCCTGATCTTCGCTGGGAGGAAGGCGGCAGCCGCCCGGGAGTGTACGGACGATGCCTCGCCTTCGCGGAAGGCCGGCTCTATCTGTTCGTGTCCGAATCGGGGCAGGACGAGACCGTACGCATCGTCCAGCCGGATAACGGAACCACATACGCGTTCAAGCTGGCCAGCGAGCGCACCGTCATGTTCGCTGCCGATCGCCAAGGCGAACTGATCGCCGTGTACCGGCCGCGGGAAGTCGAGATCGAGGTCATCAAGTAAACGGCTAGGCTAGTCAAGACCGCATACGTCCGAATAACGTCAACAAGCCCTTGCGCCGCAATCGTTCATTGCGTCGCAAGGGCTTGTCCCGTCTGTACCCCATTTATTTATGGTGTAATCTTGAGTTCGATCTCGTCATCAGGCTTCAGCTTCCGCTTGGCATCCTGACTGTAGTTCAGCTTCTTGTCATTCAGCTTCAAGGTGAGAACCGCGGTGGCCTCCGGTTCCTTCTCGCCGATGCGAAGGACATGCTTCTGATCCTCGTCCAGACGGATCTGGGCGAAGTCCTGAACCAGCTCCTGGAGCGTCAATTCCTCCGTCCAACGGACAAGATAGGAATTCGTAATGTTCGGCGCAACCGTACCGCCATCGATGCGAAGCGTAACGCCGGGAGCCGCCACATGGTTCGTGCGGACCTCCAGCTTCTTGATGAAGACCCCGACCACATCGTCAGGCTTCAGCTGCTTCTCCATCGCGAATGGCAGCACATATTCCTTCCCGTTCAGCAGCAGGCCCCATTCCATCTTCGGATCGAGGGCCACGTCGCCGACCGAGACGATGGTGGACTTGTCATCCGATACTTTGACGGTTCCGGATTGCTTCAGCGCGTCGACGAGCTTCATCGATGGCTGATAGCTGACAACGATGCGCTCCGACAAGGTTGGAACGAATGTGCCTCCGTCAATCGAGACGGTGACTTCCTTCCCGGGAGGCTGCGGATCGTCTTGCTCTCCCCGATGGGAGACGCTTGATGCGCATGCTGAAGACACCAAAAAGAGAACGCCCAGCAGAAGCAGTTCCAAGCCGAGCCAGCTGCCCCTCCTGAAGCTGACATGATGTTTCCCCATTGCCGTCCACTCACTTTCCCGCCTTCAAGGTTAACCGCATTCACTGAGACACTCTGCCTCTATTATGCATGAAAGATGGCGAGAAAAAGTATCAATCCAGTAACAATAACAACGGGGTTATCCATGATTCGACACGGATGGAAGATCGCGTCAAGCTAGACGACGGCCTCCTCCAAAATCTTGCCCATATAAGCGCGCCGCGCCATCAAAAAATAGAGCGTCTGCATGAGAAGGAACAGGCCGACCACGGTGATGCCGTAGCCCATCACATTGATGCTCATCAGATTGGTCAAGGTCTTCATCGCGAACAGCGTATGGATGCTGCCGACGATGCATGGGGCGTAGAAGATGAGCCCCACCTGGAAGGTCACGACGCGGCGAATCTCCGCGACCGACAGACCGATGCGGGTCAGCGCCCGGAAATGCGCCTGATCATCCTGCAGCTCCGTGAACAGCTTGAAGTAGATGACGCTTCCGCTGGCGATGAAGAACAGCAGACTGATGAACAAGCCGATGAACAGGACGAGCGAGGAAGACTGCCGGGTCTCGTTCCAGTCCTCGGTCCGGCTGTATATGCCGAATTCCGAAGCCGGATCCCGCATTTCCCGTATCCGTTCCATCAGCGGCATCGCATCCTCCCAGTCGGTCCAGTTCATGGCATACAGCGTCTGCGCCTGATCCGCCGGCGCCTGCCGATACAGCCGGTCCAACAGGGCATCGGGAACGACGAACAAAGTGTAACTGACGCTCCTCGTCAATACGATCTGGCTCGAACGCACCTCCTGAATCTCAAGCTGAAACGGCTTTGCTTGACCTTCGACCCGGACGGAAAGGCGATCTCCTTCCTGCATGTCCAAGGATAAATACTCATTAAACAGCATATCGCGCTGATCGACCAGAACCCCTTTGCCTTCCTGAATCCGGACAGGATCATACCCCAGCTCCCCGGCAAGCCGGTTGAAGTCCGATTCTCCGACCAATGCGCTATAACGCTCCAGCCGGGCATCCTTCACCTTCGAATCGACGACGCGGGCCTTGCCGGAGAAGGTGACATGATGCTTCATTTGCTCCGCCAGACGCTCAATGCGCTCCGGCGCGACCGGCGGTTGATCCGCCTTGCCGGCGGACATCGTCAAGACGAACGGATTATTGAGTCTGACCGAGATTCTCATCCCTTGATCGAAGGCATATACGGTGGCGGTGGCGGTAAGCACGACGGCGCAGAGGATCGACACGTTGAACAGCACGCGGGCATTATCCTTCATTTTGAAGGCCGCTTGCGAGACATTCAGGAGATGGGTGCCCCGGTAATAGAACCGCTTATTCTTCTGAAGCCCTCGAATAATCGCCACGCTGAGCTGCGTGAACAAAAAATACGTGCCCAGCACAGTCAGCCCGATAATCGGCATTGCCGACAAAATGAACAATCTCAGATCGGTCACAAAAGCGAGTCCATAGCCGCTTCCGAGCGTAAGCACCGACAGGAACACGAGGAACCAGGAAAACTTGGGAGGCGACTTCGGCTCCTTGTCCGCCCGTATCAGATGGATAATCTCGACCCGGCTTACATGGCGCAACGAGAAGAGCGTAATGAAGGCGAACAGCAGCAGATAGCCGATGGATGTCAGCCCGATCGCGGACGGACTTATATAGAAGCTCAGCGGCTCGTCCACCCGCAGCAGCCGGGACATCGCCATCAGGAACAGCTTCAGCAGCACCATGCCGCTTCCGATGCCTACGACGATCGCCATAATGGAGATCACCATATTTTCATAAAATACGAGCATCCGAAGCTGCCCTTTGGTCGAGCCGAACAGCGACAGCAGGCCAAGCTCTTTTTGCCGGGATTTCAGAAAAGCTGAGCTTGAGTACAGAATGAAAAAAAACGAGAACATCATGATGAGAACTTCGCATACAATCATCAGCTGGCGCACATAGTCGCTTTCCTGGATCTTGCCGTCCGCCACCTCCGGATGGTAAATCATCGACGCGTATACGAAAAAGATCATGACGGCGAAGACGCAGCTCAGAAAATACGCGCCGTACCGGTGCCAACTGCCTTTAATATTATTGATAGCGAGCTGTCGGTACGTCATCGAATTGGCCCCCTAACAGACTGAGCGAGTCTAAAATGTGCTGGAAGAACGTCTGCCGGTTCGAGCCGCGGCGCAGCTCGGAAAAGATTTGTCCGTCCTTGATGAATAAAATCCGCTTGCAGTAGCTGGCTGCGAACGGATCATGCGTCACCATAAGAATGGTGCGGTTCTGGTTCTCATTCAGATCTTGAAGCGCGTTCATCACTTCCTTCGCCGCCTTCGAATCGAGATTCCCGGTCAGTTCGTCCGCCAGCAGCAGGGACGGCTGATGAATCACCGCACGCGCAATGGCCGTCCGCTGCTTCTGTCCCCCCGATACCTCGTACGTCCGTTTGTCCAGAATCGGTTCGATGCCAAGCCAGCGAATCGTATCGGCCAGCCGCTGCTCGATATCGCGCGCCGAGATTTGATCCAGCGCCAGCGGCAGGATGATATTCTCCTTAATGCTGAGCGTATCCAGCAGATTGAAATCCTGGAACACGAATCCGAGCTCCCGGCGGCGGAAATGGGCCAGCTTCTTGTTGCTCAGCTTCGTCGGATCCGTTCCGTTAATCCAGAGCTTGCCGGAAGTCGGTTTGTCTATAGTCGCGAGAATATTGAGCAGCGTCGTCTTCCCGCTCCCCGACGGACCCATAATGCCGACGAATTCTCCCTCATCCACATGCAGATGAATGTCCTTCAGCGCCGTGTACGTCATTTTTCCTTTGGTGCCGTATACTTTGGACAGCTGCTCCGCTCTTAGAACCTCCATACTTCTATCCCCTTTCCCGTCATGCCGGCGAATCATCCCGTTCGTTTCTTTTCTTCAGTATAACCGTTTTCGGGCGGGCCCGACATGGAAAAGCCTTTCGCCAGCTTACAAACTTGTCATCTAAAGCAGCCGAACCGCTGCCCGCGCCCGCAGCGCAGCCAAACACAAACAACGCATGCATGGCAGCCGGCTGCCATGCACGCGTTGCAAGCGTTGATTGGAACGAGGCGGGTGCATGTCCCTCCAGGCTCATATGCGGTGGATGCCGTCGGAATGGAAGCCCAACGTGAAGGTCGTGCCCGCCTGCGGCTCCGACTCGACGCTGATCGTATGACCGAGCCTGCCGCACACCTGCTTGACCAGATAGAGCCCCATTCCGGTGGCATCTCCTTCCCTTCGTCCATTCTCCCCGGTGAAGAAGGCATCGAAGATGCGCGGGATATCATGCGGCTCGATGCCGACACCCTCATCCTGCACCCGGAGCTGCACGGCGCCGTCCGTCTGCTGCACCGTGAACTGAAGCGACTTGGCCCCTTCCTTATCCTTCATATATTTGATCGCGTTCGTGACCAGTTGGGTCAGAATGAACGCCAGCCACTTCTCATCGCTCTCGACCATCGTGTCGCCGGGCGTGACCTTCGGATAGATCTGATGCCGAATGAGTGCTTTCTTATTCTGGTTGATGACCTGCCGGATGACATGCTGCAGCGAGAGTCCCGTCACATGCAGATCGAGGTCGAACTTCTCCATGCGGGCCGTATGCAGCATCATGTCGAGCCCGCGCGCGAGCCGATCCGTCTCTTCCGCGATGCTTCGAAGCAGCTGCTCCGTCTCTTCCAGCGACAGCGGCTGAGGCGTCTGCTGCGAGATCAGATGAAGAACCGATACCGGCGTCTTCATGTGATGAACCCACTGATTCGTAAAATGAAGATGCTGCTCGCGGTTCTTCTGCATCGTCAGCAGCTCGTCCATATAGGCGCTGTACTGGCGGCTGATCAAGCCGTGAACCCGCTCCTGCTCCTGCGTCTGCGGATGCTGCAGGCAGAGCGTGAAATCATTGCTGCTCGCATTCTCCTCCGCGTTCTTCATCTCGCGGAACCAGCGCCGCTGCCGCGAATAGTCGTAGATTAACCCAAGGAGGATAACGGCTCCGCCCAGCACGAATATATAGGTCAGGCTCCCGCCGTAGACATATCGCTGCCCGATCCCGAGGTCCAACCATACGACAAGCAGGGCGACGAACAGAGCGGCGAAGCAGGCGAGCACCAGGAGCAGCCGATCCTTCATGAAACGCCAAAAGGTCATGCCCAATCCCCGTCTTCCGTCCACGAGGCTTGCAAGCGGTATCCCTGTCCGCGCATCGTCTCGATCGCTTTATGAATGCCGATCTCCTCCAGCTTCTTGCGCACGCGGGTCACATTCACGGTCAGCGTGTTATCGTCCACGAAGTCGACATCATCCCACAGCGTCTCCAGCAGCGTCTCCCGGGATACGATATGGCCGGCGCGTTCCATGAGCACGGCGAGCAGCAGCGCCTCGTTCTTCGTCAGATCGACGCGGTTCCCCTTCCATTCCAGCGTATTCCGGGAACGGTGGAGGCTCAGGCCATGCACGACCAGTTCCTCCCCGCCGCTGTTGGAAGCGTACTCTCCGTAGGTCCGGCGCAGGACGCCCTTCACCTTCGCCAGCAGCACATCAAGATGGAACGGCTTCGTAATGAAATCGTCGCCCCCGTTCTCGATGGCCATCACCTGATCCATCTCTCCGGTGCGCGCGGATACGAAAATAATCGGGGCATTGGTGACCATCCGGAACTGCCGGCACCAATAGAATCCGTCATAGGCCGGCAAATGAATATCGAGCAAAATCAAATCCGGATTTATCGCAAGCAGTTCTTCCTTCAGCGCCTTGAAATCGGTCGCCCGCGTCACTTTGTAATCATACTTCTCCAGTGACGATTGCAGAATGGAAGCAATCTTGTCATCATCTTCAACGATCATAATCCGATACATGGTTCTCATCCCCCCCACTCTGTCTCTATTCCGATAAGCAGCATATTTTTCATCATATCACAAACCGCCCGCCGGACAAACAGCCGGATTTTTTACTTGATTCCGGGAAATGTTTGACGATTTGGTGAACGGATTATATAATAGAAAACAGTCATCGCGGCCATACGAACGAACCGTTATTTCGAAAGGGGTGTAAGCGTTTACTTTTCCTGTTATAGACTCGTTATCCTGAAATGGCAATGCAAGTCTGAACCCTTGTTCGGAGGTGTAACGCTTCCTATGAAGCATGAACGCGTAAATTACGGCCAGATGGCCAAGTCGTCCCGGTTTCACACGTTAATCCAGAGCAAGAAGCGATTTATTATCCCGTTGACCGTCTTCTTTTTCCTCTTCTATTTCGCCCTGCCGATCCTGACTTCCTACACCACGATCTTGAACCGGCCCGCGGTTGGCGCGATCTCCTGGGCCTGGCTATTCGCCTTCGCCCAATTCATCATGACATGGGTCCTATGTGTCCTCTACGCCCGCAGAGCGGCCAAATTCGATAAACTGGTGGCCGAAATCAATCAGGAATGGAGTGGGGAACGCGAATGAGCACAACGGCGTTCATTTTGTTCTTGGCCATCGTGATGCTGACCATGGTCATTACATATATCGCGGCGAAGAAGACGCGCAGCGCATCGGATTTCTATACGGCTGGCGGCGGCCTGAAGGGCTGGCAGAACGGGTTGGCCATCGCGGGAGATTATATGTCCGCGGCCTCGTTCCTCGGCATCGCCGGTTCGATCGCTCTCGTCGGCTTCGACGGCTTCTTCTATTCGATCGGCTTCCTCGTCGCCTATCTCGTCGTCCTGTATCTTGTCGCGGAGCCTCTGCGCAATCTCGGCAAGTTCACCTTGGCCGACATGATTGCCGCCCGCTTCAATAATATGAAAATCCGGGGCGTAGCCGCCCTGAACACAGTCACCATCTCCACCTTCTACATGATCGCCCAGCTCGTCGGGGCCGGCGCGCTTATCAAGCTGCTCCTCGGCATCGATTATGTATGGGCCGTCCTCATCGTCGGCTGCCTGATGACGCTGTACGTCGTCTTCGGCGGAATGCATGCCACCTCGTGGGTGCAGATCATCAAGGCGATCCTGCTCATGGGCGGGACCTTCCTGCTCTCCATCCTCGTCTTCTCCAAGTTCAACTTCAGTCTGACCGGCATGTTCGAGCAGATGAAGACGGCGACGCCGCTAGGGGAAGCCTTTCTCAATCCGGGCAACAAGTATACCAATCCGCTGGATACGCTATCGCTCAATCTCGGACTGGTGCTCGGAACCGCCGGGCTGCCGCATATTCTGATCCGCTTCTTCACCGTGAAGGACGCGCCGACGGCCCGTTCCTCGGTCGTCTATGCCACCTGGGTGATCGGCCTGTTCTACATCCTGACCATCTTCCTCGGCTTCGGCGCCGCCGCCTTCGTCGGGAACGAAGCGATACTCGCGGCGGACAAGGGCGGCAACATGGCCGCGCCGCTTCTGGCCCAGGCGCTCGGCGGCGATTTCTTCTTCGCGCTGATCTCGGCTGTCGCGTTCGCGACCATTCTCGCTGTCGTCACCGGCCTCGTCCTCTCGGCCGCCTCCGCGTTCGCGCATGATTTCTACAACCATATCCTGCGCAAGGGCAAGGCCAATGAACGCGAGCAGATGAAGGCCGCCCGCTTCGCCTCCATCGGCGTATCGGCGCTGTCAATCGCGCTGGCGCTCCTCGCCTCGAAGCTGAATGTCGCCTTCCTGGTCGGCCTTGCCTTCGCTGTCGCGGCCAGCGCGAACCTTCCGGTCATTCTGTTCACGATCTTCTGGCGCCGCTTCAATACGACGGGGGCGATCAGCGGCATGCTCACCGGATTGCTGTCGGCGATTGCGCTGGTCGCCGTCTCCCCAAGCATCTGGGATCCGTCCGGCAAAGCAATCTTCATCGGCGAGCCGCTTATCACGCTCACGAACCCGGGCATCATCTCGATCCCGCTCGGCTTCATCGGCGCCTGGATCGGTACGATCGTGTCGTCCCGCAGCAAGGATGCGGACGCGAAGTTCGATGAGGTGCTGGTCAAAGCCAATACCGGCATTCATATGTAACCGGCCGCGCAGCCCTTCCACGCGAAGCAGCCCCCGGCGTCTTTGATTGACGCGGGGGCTGTCCTCCGTCCTGTGTCGATTGCTCGATATCCGTTACCCGGCAATGCGCGGGAACAGCACATTATTTTCCAAATGAACATGCTCGAAGGTCATCGACTCCAGCTCCTCCAGCCGCGCATAGGCGACGCGGTAGGTCGTGCAGGCGCCTTCCGGCGGCGTGAAATCCGAGGTCGCCTCCCGCAGCCGCTTGAGCAGGGCCCCGGCCCCGTCATGCTCCCCGGCCAGCTCCGCTACGACGGCCCGCGCTTCCGCCGCAGTTCCTTCCGCATCGTCCTCATACCGGAGGATAAGCGGGAAATGAGACTCTTCTTCCTTCGCGATATGCGCCTCCAGCTCCATCTTCAACTGCATGAACGTCTCATGCACCTTGGCAAGATGGGGTTGATCTCCCCCATGCACATGATACACCCGCGCCACATTCGCCGTGATGGCCGGGAGCTGATCGCGCAAGTAACGATGATGCTTATTCACGATATATTCAATCAGCGAACGGGAAGACATGAACTGCCAGTCGACGCCCGTTCCCGTCGCAGGAGCCGCTTCGCGCATCCGGTTCAACTCGCTGATAACCTCTTCTGCCGCATATCCCCGTTCCGCGGCGGCTTCGCGTATCGGCCGGTTGCCCCCGCAGCAGAAATCGATTTTCAACCGTTTAAATAAATCGCTCGCCGCCGGATAACGCAGCACGGCATCGCGTACCGTCATCTCCTCCGTAAACATGTGACACCTCTCCCTTCCTCGTCCAGCGCTTCGGTACGGCTTCATCGCCGCCAAGCTTGCGCCGTAACCCGATCATACGCCCGGCCACGGGACAGGAGAGTGATTGCGATCACCGGAAAATAGACAAATCTACGACAGTGCAGGCGCCTCCTGATAAGAAATGAGGACGCCGCCCTCACCGGCATAGGTTCCGATTACCGGCCCCATATTGACGAACAGCACCTGATCGAACGGATACTTGTCCATTAAATCGCGGAGAAACGCTTTGGCGCGCTCCTCGCAGTTGGAATGAGCGAGCGCAATCCAGTTTTTGTCGACCTGATGCCATGCGTCGCCCACCTTGTCGATCAGCCGCCGCAGCGTCTTCTGGGTGCCGCGGATTTTTTCCAGCACTTCAATCGAGCCTTCTTCGCTTGCCTCCATCAGCAGCTTAATATTCAGCATTGAAGCGACCGTCCCCTTAATCCGGCTCAACCGGCCGCCGCGGATGACATTTTCCAGCGTATCCAATGTAAAATAAGTCCGTGTATGCTTAATAAAATGAACCATCTTCGCCATCAGGTCCTGCAGCTCTTCCCCCGCCCGGGCCAATTGGGCCGCCCGCACGGCCAGCAGTCCAAGCCCCATCGACGCCGTCTTCGTATCCAGCACCTCGATCCGGTTCGGATGCCCTTCTTCTTCATACATCGTCTTGGCCATCAGCGCGTGATGGTAGGTGCTGCTCAGTTGAGAGGTCAGCGACAACACGAGAATGTCCTTGTCGGTTCCAAGAGACCGATACATATGATAAAAGTCGGCAGGCGAAGGACTCGCTGTACTCGGCAGCTCGTGCTCCTCCCGCATCCGTTCATAGAAAGAATCCGTATTCATATCGGATGTCAATACGTCTTGCCCGAATCGAACGTACAGCGGAACGACGTGGATGCCGTACTGCTCCACCAGCTCCGGCGTCAGGTCTGAGCTTCCGTCCGTGATGATGTGAATGGTCATGTCAGTCTCCTGTCTCATAGTGAAATGTGGTTGTTATTGCCTCTTAAATTTACCCCTTGTCATTCCGCTTAATTATAAGGGCTCAAGGAAAGGTTGACAACGGTAAAAAGGGGCGCCTTCCCGCAGCGCCCCTCCTCCATAAAAAAAGCGGGTAGAACTCCTTCGGAGCCGCGCCCGCCGTGCCGCCCGGCGAGGGCATTCGCCCGCAAGCCGCCTACCGCTTGCCCTGCTTCCCGCTCACGCGGTCCGCAAGCCACCATAAGTACGTTGATAACCGATTGATATATTGCAATACGACCTTCGAGGCGATCTCATCACGCATCAAGGTGACGATTCGCCGTTCTGCCCGCCGGCATACGCCGCGGCACACCATCAGCTTGGCAGACAGGGGGCTATCCGGGTAGCCGGATTGAAGCGGCTGCGCCGGGGGATGCTCCTCCATGCGCCGTTCCAATTGTTCGACCGCCTCCGTCGCAAGCCGGTAGGGCCGGAATTCGGGAGAGACGACGGCCAGATCATGGCTGCAATCGAACAGATATTGCTGGATGCCCGTCAATTCGGCCGCTAGCCCGGGTTCTCCAACGCTCTCCGCCTGGCGGATGGCCGAGCTTATGAAGGTGTTCAATTCGTCGACCGTGCCGTAAGCTTCCACCCGTGCATGATCCTTGTCCACCCGCCCGCGAATGACACTCGTCTTGCCGCCGTCTCCCGTCCTTGTGTAAATACCCAATCATCATTCTCCTTTGCGTGATAAAACCGTTAGTCGTGGCTACATTCCTTAGTAATACGATGCCTTGGGCATGATGGCGATTGACGCGCCTCCGTCAGGGCCCGCTCTTCCCGGCATAGCGGCAAGCGCCGCTTCATTCATGTCAAGAATCGCCCGAATCGGACTCCGCGGATTCATCCGGCGCCCCGCAGTCTGACGGTTCGCTCACCCATGTCTCGGCCCAATGTTGGATGGCTTCCATGACCGGCTGCAGCGCCAGCCCCTTGTCGGTCAGCTCGTACTCAATGCGCACCGGCGTCTCCGGATACACATTGCGCACGACAATGCCGGCTGCCTCCAAATCCTTCATTCGCTCGCTTAGCATCTTGTCGCTCATCGCAGGAATGAGCGCGGAAATATCTTTGAACCGCTTCGGCCCGCTGAGCAGAACCTGAATAAGAAGCCCGTTCCAGCGCTTGCCTAATACACAGAATGCGGATTCAAAACGGGGACACATCCCCAAATGATGGGATTCCATATCATCATCCCTCCTTCATAGCTTACAAAATGTAAGCAAGTTTATTTTACCATAGCGTTTTCAAAAAGAAAATGGGGAAGACTCAAGTCAAATAACAAAATTTATAGTATATTGCAAATATTTTGAAACTTATTTCCGGATGTTAACGAATATAATGAAAGCGGTGAAATGACTTTTTATACATAGGAGGTGCCCATTGAGCACATTTCGGGAATCACGCCGCGAGCGCCATCGGCGGCTGAAGCAGCGCCGCAGGCGAAAATGGACAGCGGCGCTCGCGAGCGCCGCCGCCGCCCTGCTGGTCTCCGCCGGCATCCTCCTCCACGCGATGGATGGAGCGCGGCTGGATCGCGGAGAGCAGGCGTCAGCCGCTCCGTACGGGCCCCCGCCCGCGACAGGCAAGACCGGCGAGACCGGGAAGACGGGGGAGACGGGGGAGTACGGTAAAGGTGCGCCCCTGCCCCCGGTTAACGTCTCCGGACCCGGCGAGACGCCCATTGACGCGTCAGACGGGCCGATTCGTCTCGTGTTCGCGGGCGACGCGCTTATGGACTGGTCGGTCAAGGAGACGATTCGCAAGAAAGGCCCGGACTATCCGTTCGTGCATGTAGCCGAGGAGATTCAAGAAGCCGACTTCGCCATCGTCAACCTGGAGACCGCGGTCACCTTCCATGACCAAAAAGATGCGAACCAGCTGTTCAATTTCAAATCGGACCCGATCTCCCTGGAAGGATTGAAAAATGCCGGCTTCGATCTCGTCTCGATCGCCAACAATCATACGCTCGACTTCAAGCAGAAAGGCTTTCTCGATACGCTCGCCAATCTGGAGCATTACGAGCTGCCCTATATGGGCGGCGGCAAAAACCGCGAGGAGGCCTATCGCGCCCATGAAGTGACGATCAAAGGGAAGCGCATCAAATTCCTCGCCTTCTCCCGCTTCATTCCCCAGACGTACTGGTTCGCCGCGGATGAACGGCCGGGCATCGCGGAGGCGTACAACAAATCGAGCGTGCTGCCCGTCATTCGCCGGGAGAGCCGGGATTGCGATTATTTATTCGTCTACATGCATTGGGGCGTCGAGAAGAATAACAAGCCCGAGCCTTGGCAGCGCACGTATGCCCGCGAGATGATAGACGCCGGAGCCGACGGCATCGTCGGCAGCCATGTGCACGTGCTGCAAGGCTTTGAATGGTACAACGGCAAGCCGATTGCCTACTCGATAGGCAACTTTCTTTTCCCGGACTACGTGAAGGGGAAAAATGCGGATACGGGCCTGCTCACGCTGACGATTGAGAATGGCGAGATTCGAATGTCCTTCAGTCCGTATCAAATCTATAAGGATCAGATCATCAAGAAGGATGACGCCTACGTGAAGCGGCAGTTGAAGTATTTGGAGTCTATCTCCTATGGCGTGGCCATTGGCGGCGACCGGGCGATCGAGGCGATACAGGCGAAGCCTCCGGCTCCCGGCAAGCGTTAAGCAGTCATACCGTATTCGGAAAAAAGAGCGGAGCATGCGGCGCGGGGGCATGCTCCGCTTTTTGCCGTCGAGGCCGGCGCCATCCCATGCGAAGTCCGGCGGAGGTCTCCCGCCAGCCGGGCGGCCGTCCGCTCGTCCTCGCCAAGATCCTCCGGCATTCCCGGCCGCGCCCAGGCTTACAGCTTCCACAGCCATGCGCAGCGGAGGGGAATTATGTCTTTTTTATGTCCAATTTGCCATCAAGTAGGTATCTTGCCTCCCCCATCGAAATAAAGTAAGAGCCAGAGGCAAAAAACGGATCCATCCCGTATGCCATTCCCGCCTCCGGAATTGACTAACCCGCAACCCGATAAGGAGGAGTACCATGGAACAAATACGAATGCTGCAGCCGCTCGATTACGAGCAGGCGGTGCAATTGTCGGACAAGGTGTTCCGCAACAGCCGGCAAATCTCAATGGAACACGGCTTCCCATACTTGTTCTCGCCCGTGTATGCCCATTCCTACGGCGTATTCCGGGACGATAAGCTTATCGCCCATATGGGGCTCCTGCCTGCCAAGCTGCGCATCGGCACGGCCCGCCTGCCCGTCTTCTCGCTCGGTTCCGTCTGCACCGAGCCGGAAGCCCGGGGCAGCGGAGTCGCGACCGAGCTGCTGCATCGCGTCATGCGCCATGTCGACGATATGGGGGCGGCGATGCTCTTCATCTCGGGCGGCCGTTCCCTGTACCGCCGGAACCGCTGTTATTCGTTCGGCCGCTTGACTGCGTATACATTGAATGCCGGGGCGAACCGGGACGCCGCCATGCGGAAGTCGAAAGAAGCGGCGGGCGATGCTTGCCTTCGCGAGATCTCCAGCTTCGACTGCTTCGCCTTCCATGACTTGACGCTGCGGCATACGGCGGCCTTCGATATGAGCGTGTGGGATCTGGCCGGCCTGAAGGATGCCGCCGCCTACGCGTCGTGCCGGGAGATGAAGCCGAAGCTCTACGGGCTGGAACGCGGCGGGGCGCTTACGGCGTATGCTTACGTGCTGAAGCCCAAGCCTTCTCAGACCGATCGGCTGCCGATCGTGCTCGAATACGGCGGATCCGACGCTCCGCAGATCGTGCGTTTGCTGCAGGCTATGCCGGCCTTCGAGCGGCTGGAGGTCATCGTTCCATGGCAGGACGATGCCATGCGCCGCGAGCTGTCCCCCTGCCCGGCCCAGATCCGCCCCAATGACGGCACGGTATATGTTCCGTCCATGGAGCGGCTCATCCGTCAGCTTCGGGACTGGTGGCAGTCGGCCGGATCGCCTGCCGCCCGCATCGAAGCGGATGATCTCGGAGACGGCCAGGTCCGCCTTCGCTACCCGGATGCGGAAGCAGCCGTATTGTCCGAGGAAGAGACAATACGGCTGCTGTTCGAGCCGAAGGCGGACGTTCCGCTGCCGGAATCATGGCCGCGCGATCTCCGCATAACGGTTCCGCTGCCGCCGCTGACCGGCTTATATTATATCTGAATCCGCACTCCCCGCCGGCCGCCGCTACGTGCCCGACGATGTCACAATGACGACACCCACCACACCCGGGCCGTGAACGCCGATCGTGAGATCATTCTCGATATCGGCGCTGCGGCTCGGCCCCGTGATCAGATTCAGCGAGGCCGGCAGGCCGCCTTCCCGGGCCGCCTTCCCGTTCACCCGCTCGAAGGCCTCGCCCATCCGGGCCACGATCCGCCCGGCCGGCAGTATGGCGAGCAGCATGCCCGGCAGCAGGCTGACCGAGCGGCCTTGCCGCCCGGCGGACCATACCGCCAGCGTGCCGGTGTTGGCGATTGCGGCCGCGGGCGCGACGATGCCGAGCTGGCACCGCTCGGCGGCGCGCAGCAGCGGGCTTCGCGCCTGCCACTTCGCGCCGGCGAGCGCTCCCGCTTCGCCGGGCCCGGGCAGGCCCAATTGCTCCAGCTCGGCTTCATTGTCTTGATCTTCCGTCCAAGGAACCCCGCTCAAGCCCTGCTCCTGCAGCACCCGCGGCACGCCGTACCCGCGCAGCTCCTCCGTGTCCGCATAGAGCACGCGCTCCAGCGGGCCCCGCTGCCGGAAGCGGGCCAGCATCTCCCCGATGCCCGCCGCCGCTTCCTCCCTCGGCACGATGACCGCTTCGCCGGTGAGCGCCGTCCAGTTGCTGACGAACAGCTTCAGGCGCTCATCGGCGTTCAGTCTTCCCATCCGTTCCCGATATTCCCCCGGCACGCCCCGGTACAGATGGGCCGGCGCTTCCGTCAACGGTCCGGAACGGCCGAGCCGGGACGCAATCGCGGCGAGAAACGCATGACGCTCCATTACGAATCCCTCCCTTGCTCGCGGTCCGCCCGGGCCAACTCCGCCTTCAGCTCCTCCCAGCGGTCGCGGAACGACTGCTTCGGTATCGCCGGGAACGTCCGCGAGGCCGTCCAGCCGCCGAGCGGGCCCGGTCCTTTGCGGATTACCCCGCCCCGCAAGAGCGGCTTCTGGCCGTAATAAGCGGCTTTGCCCGCCATCCGGTACCATTTCACATGGCTGAACACTTTGCCGAACAGCCGGAACCCGAGCCGCTCGGCCTGCGGCGTATAACCTTCTTTTACTTTGCGGGCACGCAGATGCACGAGCATGTCGTGGAGCGGAATTTTGACCGGGCAAGCTTCATAGCATGCCCCGCATAGCGATGACGCGTAGGCGAGCGTTCCCGCCTCCTTCATATCCTGCTGCAGCAGCGGTGTCAGCACCGCTCCGATCGGCCCGCTGTAGACCGAGCCGTACGTATGGCCGCCCACATGCCGGTAGACCGGGCATACATTGAGGCAAGCGGCGCACCGGATGCAGTGCAGCACCTGCTGGAACTGCGGATCGCCAAGCTGCGCCGATCGCCCGTTGTCAAGAATAATAATGTGCAGCTCCTCCGGGCCGTCCAGATCGCCTGGCTGGCGGGGACCGGTGATGAACGACGTATAGGTCGTCAGCTTCTGCCCGGTCGCGCTCCGGGCCAGCAGGTTCAGCATCACCTCGACATCGTCGAAGGTCGGGACGAGCCGCTCCATCCCCATGACGACGACATGCGTCTTGGGCAAAGTCGTCACCATGCGCCCATTGCCTTCGTTCGAGACGATCGTCACCGTGCCGGACTCGGCGATGCCGAAGTTGCAGCCCGACAGTCCGATATCCGCTTCGAGGAAAAATTGGCGCAGCTTCCGCTTGGCGAACGCGGCCAGCTCCCTCGTCTCCGGCGGAAGCGGCTTGCCGGCCTCCTTCGTGAAGAGCTCGGCAATCTGGGACTTGTTCTTATGGATGGCCGGGATGATCAGATGGGACGGCGTCTCCTTCGCCAACTGCAAAATATATTCGCCCAAGTCGGTCTCGATCGCGTCGATGCCCTGTTCGCGCAGCCGCTCGTTCAGATGCATCTCTTCCGACACCATCGACTTGCCCTTGGCCACCAGCGTCGCCTGCTTTTCCTTCGCGATCGCCAGGAAGGCCTGCACCGCTTCGTCTCCCGTCGCGCAGAAATGAACCCGCGCGCCGCGCCCTTCCGCCTGCTCGGCGAATTGGCCCAAATAATAGTCCAAATGCTCGATCGTATGCTGCCGAATCGCCTGGCCGCGGCTGCGCCACGTCTCCCAATCGCCGAATTCTTCGGCAGCGCTCAAGCGGCCGGTGCGGAGCTTGTTCGTCGTGAACGCCACGGCTTGGCGCAGGAAGGCGTCCTGAAGAACCGCCTTCGTGCGCTCCTTCAGGCCGCTGCCGATGCCGCCTTGAGCAGAGGATATCTCCGTGCTCATGCCCCCTTCACTCCTTCCTCCAGCAGTTGGGCGAGATGCATGACGCGGATCGGCTTGCCGGCCTGGTTGAGCCGCCCGCCAATATTCATCAGGCAGCCCATATCCGTCCCGATCAGAATGTCCGCTTGCGTCGAGACGACATGCTCTGCCTTCTCCGTAACCATCGCGCCGGACATCTCCGGCATCTTCACGGCGAATGTTCCGCCGAAGCCGCAGCAGTCCTCCCGATGCGGCAGATCGACGAGCTTCAGCCCCTTCACATGGCGCAGCAGCGTCATCGGTTCGTCGCCGATGCCGAGCAGCCGCATGCCGTGGCAGGACGGATGGTAGGTGGCCGTCCCTTCGTAGACGGCCCCGAGATCGGCGCGTCCCAACACCTTCACGATGAATTGGGACAGCTCATAGGTGCGCTCCGCCGCGCGCTCGGCCCGGGCCTGCCATTCCGGCTCCTCCCGGAACAAATCCCCGTAATAATGGCAAGCCATGCCGGCACAGGAGCCGGACGGCGTCACAATGCAGTCGCTGTGCTCGAACGCCCGGAGCCACTGCCGCGCGACCTCCCGCGCGTCGTCATGATATCCGCTGTTGAACGCCGGCTGCCCGCAGCACGTCTGGAGCCGGGGGAAATCAACGTCGCAGCCGAGACGGTGGAGCAGCCGGACCGCGCTCTCCGCCACGCCGGGAAAGCAAGTATCCGCCAGACAAGTGACAAATAAAGATACGCGCATCGAAGTCCCTTCTTTCTTCTCGGATCGAATCACACAAATAGCCGCTTCTTGCCTGCCCAAAAAGCGCTTGAAGGAGCTGCCCCCTTCAAGCGCCGTCGAATCTACCGTTCGGCCACCATCCGGTTCGTCAAAGCGCCGAGCTTCTCGATTTCAATCGTGACCAGGTCGCCGTCCTTCAAGTAGATGCGTTCGGCTTCCGGCAACCCCAACACGACCCCTTCCGGCGTGCCCGTCAAAATGAGATCGCCCGGAAGCAGCGTCAAATGACGCGATATATAGCTGATAATCTCCTTGCAGGTAAAGATCATGTCCGCCGTATTCGAATGCTGGCGCGTCTCTCCATTGACGATGCAACGGATATCGAGCTGGTTCGGATCGCCCACCTCATCCGCCGTCACGAGATACGGCCCGAGCGGACTGAAGCCGTCGCAGATTTTGCCGAGCATCCATTGAGGCGTGCGCATCTGCAGATCGCGGGCCGACAGGTCGTTCACGTTGCAGTAGCCGAACACATAGTCCAGCGCTTCCTCCTCCGTTACATCCTTGGCAGACTTGCCGATGACGATGACCAGCTCGGCCTCGTAGTCTACGGCTTGGCTGACGCGCGGGAGCGCGATATCATGGCCGTGGCCGGTCAGCGTATTGTTGAATTTGTTGAATAGAATCGGAACTTCCGGAATTGGAGCATTCGTCTCCTCCGCATGCTTCCGGTAGTTCAGTCCGACACAAATGATCTTCTGCGGATCCGTGACGCATGGCCCGTAGGTCAAATCCTTCTCGTCGAGCACATCGTCCGCGCCGGCGGCGTAAGCTTCGACCTCCCGCAGGACATCCCGGCCTCCCGAGATCACCTCATGAATTGTATATTTGCCGCTGATGTCGACGATGCCTCGATCCGTCTTGACGCCCGCGCGCAGCTGTTGATCGTGATCATAGAACGTGATAAATTTCACCGTAAATTCCTCCCTTGCTGGATATAATGGGCACTAGACAGGCAGAGGCCGGCGGTACCGGGTCCGCGTCAGCCGCGGATTTAAGCATTTTTGCCGAAGACGACGCCGCCGTCTACGTACAACGGGGAGCCCATAATGAATTTGGCTTCGTCCGAAGCCAGGAACAGCGCCGCTTCCGCCACATCCTCAGGCAGGCCGAGTTCGCCGCTCAGCTGCCGGGACTTGATGGAAGCAATCGCCTGCTCCGGATCATCATAAGAATTGCGCAGATACTGCTCGACGAACGGGGTGTAGATCGTTCCCGGCAACAGCGCATTCACCCGAATATTGTACGGGGCGTAGTCCACCTGCATCGATTTGGTCAAGGACAGCACCGCGCCCTTCGTTGCCGCGTAGGACGCGCGGTTCGCCAGCCCCATCTCCGCGATGCAGGAGGACATGTTGATAATCGCGCCGCTCTGCTGCTCGATCATATAAGGAATGACATACTTGCTTGGCAGGAAGACGCCGCGAATATTAATGGCAATCACCCGATCCCATGCCTCGGGTTCAATCTCATGCAGTCTTCCGATGCCGCTGACCCCCGCATTGTTGAACAGAACGTCAATGCGCCCATACTGCCGCATCACCGTATCGGCCATGGCTTGAGCTTGCTCCGGAACGGTGACGTCCACCTGCACGAACGAGGCGGCTCCGCCCTGTTCCGTGATTAGCTTAACGGTCTCCCGCCCCGCATCCGGCTGGATGTCGGCTACGACGACCACCGCTCCCTCGCTCGCGAAGCGCAGCGCCGAGCTGCGGCCGATGCCGGAGCCCGCGCCTGTAATGATGCATACTTTTCCCTGTAAACGCATGCCGATGACCCCTTCCCTCGATATCCGCTTTCACATATTTCATTTTTCATAAAAGTACATAAAAGTTCATCAACGAAGCGTTCCTGATGGAAGCCTTCACAACGAATGCCGGCGATAAGCTTACTTACAGGGGAACAGGCTTGTGACGGCCCGCTCCCTCATCCCGCGCTGCAGCTGCTAAGGCCGGTGCAGGACCGGCCTCCTCGCCGCGCCATCATCCGGATACGATAATCAGATTCGCATACGGGGTCGTGTCCCCTGTCCGGATGACCGCTCTCGACTCCGTGCACAGCTGCTTGAACTGTACGTGCGGCAGCACCTTCCACCGCACATCCGGGATCAATTCCTTCAGCAGGCCGACCCGCTCCGGACTGAAGGCTTGCATTTCCTCGGTAATGATAATGCAATCGATTACGAATTCGCCGGCGATGGCCTTCAGCGCGTCCGTGACGGCCGGCAGGTCGTCGGTCAAGGCCAGATCGACCCGCTCCACCCCGACAGGTACCGGGAAGCCGCGATCGCAGATCGTCAGCATATCGGTATGACCCATCTCGGCCAGGATCCGGTTCAGTTGGGGATGAAGCACTCCGCCTTTTTTCATGACTCCTCCCCCTCCCGGCCGCGGGCTTCCGCCATCCTGGCCACTTCTTCGCGTTGATCAAGCGTAATCAGCTCCCGGAACGTCGGGCCCGGCCGCTTCAGGTACATCTGCTCGATGCCGTCGACCACCGTCACCGCCACGAGCTCCCAGCCGGATTGGCCCAGTTCATTCAATGCGGCCGCATCATGCTCGATTCGATACTCCCACGTGACGAGACTCATAAGCGAGCCTCCCACTGGATGGCGACAATCCGCGCAGGCGCTCCGCTCGAATCCCGTATCTTCAGCGGCATCGCCATCACATGCCAGTCACCCTCCCGAAGCGCGGGATCATCGAGCTGCAGTCCTTCGGCGACCCACATATCCGCGCCGAGCACGATACGGTGCGTCTCCTCATTCTCTTCGCCCGTTCCGCCGATGCTGAAATGATCGATGCCGACCGCCTTCACGCCGCACTCGGCCAAGTAACGGGCGCCCTCATTGGACAGATACGGAGATTCATATATCCATTCCTTCGTCCAGCCGCGCTTCTCGCCCCAGCCGGTATATAGCAGCACGACCGCGTCGCTGCTCATCTGTTCGGCGTACGGCTCCAGATCCGATCGCCCAATCGGATAACCGTTGCCCCGATTCTGAAGCGGAACGAAGACCATCCGCCCCTGAAAAGCGTCGACCGGAAATTGATCCAGGGTCTTGGTATAATCGCCCAAATGCGCCGGCGCATCCATATGAGTGCCGGTATGCAGGTTCATCGTCACCTGCTCCAGCTTCCAGCCGTCCCGCGGCCCGACGCAGATATAATCCATTTTGGGCGGTTCGAAATCCGGCAGCACCGGGCACAAATGGTATAGCTCCTGCGAGAGATCCACCATCCGGGTAATGTTCAGCATCCCGCTCACCTACCGTTCCATATGATCGTCCGGCTGCGCCGCCTTCACCGTCAGGCCGCCGTCCACCATCAGCAAATGCCCGTTGACCTGCATCGCTTCCTCGGAAGCGAGGAAGACGATCGCATCGCCAATCTGGCGCGCGGTGCCGAGCCGCTTCATCGGGTTGGCCTGCTCTTCCTTCTCCCGCATGCCGGGCGCAGCCAGGAATTCCGTGCACATATCGGTATCGACCGTGCTCGGGCCGACCGCATTTACGTTGATATTGAATTTGCCGAGCTCGATCGCCATCCCCTTCGTCAGCATATGCGCTGCCGCCTTGGAGGACTGGTAATGAGGGATGACCGGACTGGTCACCACAAGGCTGGCTGTCGAGAGCACGTTGACGATTTTGCCGAAACGATTGTCGATCATATGCTTCGCCGCCCGCTGCGAACACATAAAGATGGATTTCACGTTCGTATTATAAGTGCGATCCCATGTCTCTTCCGTCACCTTCATGAACGGCTCGAACGGGGCGATGCCCGCATTGTTCACCAGCACATCGACATAGCCCAGCTTCGCCTCGACTTCGTCGAACATGCGGTTCACTTCCTCCTTGCTGCCGACATCCGCCTGCACGACAATCGCCTTGCGTCCAAGCTGCTCCACCTGCTGCTGGACCTTGACCGCCTTATCGTAAGAAGCCTCCGACATATAATTAATCGCGATATCCGCTCCTTCCTCCGCCAAGCGAATGACGATAGCTTCGCCGATGCCGCGGCTTCCTCCTGTTACCAGTGCGATTCGTCCTGTTAAACGACCCATGTTGGCACGTCCCCTCTCTTTTTCCCATTGTTTTTCCCGATGCAAATTAGTTCCTGCCCGTCATCCGGCACTCAGCCCGCTCAGTTGCCCGGATGGCTGCTGCTCTTCCTTACAGGCTCGGACCGATGCGGTTAATGCTGAACTCCGTATGGCCAAGCACTTCGGCCGTCGTCAGCTTGCCGCTGCTGACCGCCCGAATCTCGTCCCAGATGCGCCCGCCCGCTTCCTGAAGCGAATACTCCCCTTCAAGCAGGCCGCTGACATCGACGTCCATATTGTCGGCCATCCGCTCCGCGCACAGGCGGTTGCCGGTAATCTTGATAACCGGAATGACGGCCGACCCGGTCGGCGTGCCGCGCCCCGTCGTGAAGCAGACCAGATGGACGCCGCCTGCGGCCATGCCCGACACGCACTCGATATCATTGCCGGGAGAATCCATAAAATAAAGCCCGCCGCGAGGCACCTGCTCCGCATACTCGATAATGCCTTCGATCGGGGCGGTGCCGCATTTGCTGATGCAGCCGAGCGATTTCTCCTCGATCGTGCTGAGGCCGCCCGCGATATTGCCCGGGCTCGGGTTGCCGCCGCGCATATCCGCCCCCATCCGCTCGACCTCCTTCTCGAAGCGATCGACGATGCGGTACAGATTGTCCGCGATCTCCGGCGTCCGGCACCGTCCGGCCAGCACATGCTCGGCCCCGATAATCTCCGTCGTCTCGCCGATCACAATCGTGCCGCCTTCCCCGATTAGCGCATCCGCCGCGGCGCCCAGCGCCGGGTTGGAGGCGAGACCGCTCGTCGCATCCGAGCCGCCGCATTTAACGCCGACCTTCAACTCGGACAGCGGGATCTCCACCTTCTCCATCGCATCAAGCTGAGCCCGCATCTTGCCGGCCATCTCGACGCCATGCTGGATCGCCTTGACCGAGCCGCCTACGCTCTGGATATCGAACACCTCGACCGGCTTCCCGGTCTTGCGAATCTCTTCGCCGAGCTGCACCGGATCCACGACCTCGCAGCCAAGGCTGACGATGAGCACTCCGCCGACGTTTGGATTTTTCCCCGTGCCGGCCAGCACATCGAACGTGCGCTCCTTGTCGGCCCCGATCTGGCTGCATCCATGCTGATGCGGGATAGCGACCGTGTTCGGAACAAGCTGCTGAATGCGGTTGCACACTTGATTGGCGCAAATGACCGTTGGGATGATTAGCAGATGATTGCGAATGCCTACCTCGCCATTCGGACGCCGGTAGCCTTGGAATGTCATGCTCATTTATCCGATTCCCCTTCCCTAAGTTGACAAGCTGTCACCACTAAGACGCTCTTACTTGGCTGTTGCCGCCTGATCCCCTCTTCCGCGGATGCCTTCGATATTGTGCACATGCACATGGCTGCCGGCGGGAATGCCGCAGGTCGCCCGGCCGATCACTTCTCCATATTTGCGGACTTGGTCGCCTTCCGCTATTGGAACGATGGCCACCTTATGTCCGAAGGGAATCGTCTGACTGACCGCAATCGCACGAGTCGCTCCCGCAACCTCGCAAGTGACCCCTTCACCCGGCTGCAGTTCCCGCAGCGCCGTCGCCACATGATCGCGTTCATCCATGACGATAACGCTTACACCTTTTTGCATGACCTTCTCGCTCACGCCTGATCCCTCCTAATTTATCCCGATAAGATGACTATAACTGGAAATGTTATCGTTAACTCAACAATATCATGGGGTCCCTCTTGATGTCAATGTTCTCTATAGCATAAAATATAATCGGTATAATTCGGTAGAATCTATTTTTAACTTATGGTGAAAATGGTATAATTAGGTTTACCAGGGGGCGGAAGACTCTTCACAGGACAAGTTCCTCTTAGGATTCCTAACGAAAAGCGGACTTCGTGAGCCGCATTTTATTGGGAAAATGGACATGCTTCTTCCGTCTCGCTGCGTCGGTGATTCCCGCCGCAGCTGTCACCCGGCCCGCGAGAGTTCTCTGTCCCGCTTCAGCCCCGGGCGCCGCTTTCCCGCGGCCTTCCCTGAACGACGGCTGCAGCATGTGCCGCCGGTGCCCATAAAATCATAGTAGGAGATAACGCCAATGGCTACCATTTATGATATTGCGAAGAAAGCCAATGTCTCGGCGATGACCGTATCCCGAGTCATCAACAATACCGGAAGAGTGAGCGAAAAGACCCGCGACAAGGTCAAGCAGGTGATGGAGGAAATGCGGTACATCCCGAACTCGGTCGCCCGCTGCCTCGTCACGCAAGAGAGCAAAATCGTATCGCTTCTCATTACGGATATTACGAACCCGTTCTTTACGACGATGGCGCGGGGCGCCGAGGATGCCGCCATGCGTCATGGCTATCGGCTCATGTTCGGAAATAGCGACGAGAGCTTCTCGAAAGAAAAAGATTACGTGGAAATGATTCTGTCGATGCGCGTGGATGGCGTGCTGTTCGCGCCGAGCGGAGATCAGTCCAAGGAACATCTGGAGTGGCTCCAGCGCCAAAATGTGCCCTTCGTGCTGCTGGACCGCGAGGTTCCCGGCATTGACTGCGATGCCGTGCTCGGCGACAGCCGCGACGGGGCGAAGCGGATGGTAGCGGAGATGATCCGGTACGGACACCGCCGCATCGCCCTCGTGAACGGCGCTCAGGACGTCTCTACCGCCCGCGAGCGCCAAGCCGGCTATGTCGAGGCCTTGCAGGAAGCCGGAATCGAATTCGACGAATCGCTGGTCATGCAGACGAGCTATTCGCGCGAGCAGGACTTATCCGTCGCACACTGGATGGAGCTCGCACCGGAGGCGCGGCCGACGGCCATCTTCGCGGCCAACAATATGCTGGCCCTCACCGTGCTCCAATCCGTCCGCAGCCTGGGCCTGCGCGTGCCGGAGGATCTGTCGATTGCCTGCTTCGACGACTTCGGGTGGGTGGAAGAAGCGAATCCATTCTTCTCCGTCGCCTCCCAGCCGGCTTACGAATTCGGGGAACAAGGCATGCAGCTTCTCTTGGACCGGATCAAAAACCGGGAAGAAAAACCGCGCCAGATCGTGCTCCCTTGCGACATATTGATGCGGCAATCCGTGGGGAAAATATAGCTTTATCACAAATGTACTGCACCAGGACATTGGGAAGAAGGCAGGTTATTACTTAGTTCGCGGCACAACGCACAGCAACGCCCTTGAACCGATATAGCCATATGTCTATCGCTACACTTGTTATTTACCCGGAAGGGATGGCCTCTGTCCCTTCCTTTCCTTCATTTTAACGAAGCGGACACACATCGTTCTCGGCCCCGTTTGGCCGCAAATACCTTAACACTACGCTGTATCTTTTACTAAGCGAATAACTGTGGTGCATACTCCCCATCATACGCCGCCAGCGCGCATTGGCACACCTTTAAGTGCGTGTTCCCGCATTGTGGAAAAACCTCTTACAGATCAAATAGCCCCCTCTCGCCTTATGCTCGCTCTCCCGTTCAGTCAGGTACTCCATCTCGCCTTAATGCTCGTTCTCCCGTTCAGTCAGGTCCTTCGACTCGCCTTATGCTCAGCCTCCCGTTCAGTCAGGCGCTTCGGCTCGCCTTATGCTCAGTCTCCCGTTCAGTCAGGCGCTTCGGCTCGTCTTATGCTCAGTCTCCCGTTCAGTCACGCGCTTCGGCTCGTCTTATGCTCAGTCTCCCGTCCAGTCAGGCGCTTTGGCTCGTCTTATGTTCGCTCTCCCGTCCAGTCAGGTGCTTCGGCTCGCCTTATGCTCAGTCTCCCGTTCAGTCAGGCGCTTCGGCTCGCCTTATGCTCGCTCTCCCGTTCAGTCAGGTCCTTCGACTCGCCTTATGCTCAGTCTCCCGTTCAGTCACGCGCTTCGGCTCGTCTTATGCTCAGTCTCCCGTCCAGTCAGGCGCTTTGGCTCGTCTTATGTTCGCTCTCCCGTCCAGTCAGGTGCTTCGGCTCGCCTTATGCTCAGTCTCCCGTTCAGTCAGGCGCTTCGGCTCGCCTTATGCTCGCTCTCCCGTTCAGTCAGGTCCTTCGACTCGCCTTATGCTCAGTCTCCCGTTCAGTCACGCGCTTCGGCTCGTCTTATGCTCAGTCTCCCGTCCAGTCAGGTGCTTTGGCTCGTCTTATGTTCGCTCTCCCGTCCAGTCAGGTCCTTCGACTCGCCTTAGGCTTACTCTCCCATCTTGTCAGGAAAGTAACGCGGACTCCCTACCAGTTATATTTGTCTACCTTTTTATCTCTCCTCAATTACAGTTCAGCATAATAATAGACTTACTTGATGCTAATTCCACTTAACAAACATTACTTCAATTTTCCCGCCGTCTCGTGATTATTGATAAAAAGGTCTGCGAGTTCCGCCCTGCGCGACGGGGATAACGCTCATAAGCAAGATGACCAGGATTCACACGCTGCCCCTGCTGGAAGGGGATATTGTTCATAGGCGTGGTAGAGACGGATTCTTAAGGAGTTCCTGTGCTGGGGGGATATTGTTCGTAAACAAGAAAAGATACGGAGCGACACCGTTCCTGCTTCAAAGGGATAATACTCATAGGCGGTAGAGACGGATTCTCAGGTAGGTCCTGTGCTGCGGGGATATTGTTCGTAAACAAGAAAAGATACGGAGCGACACCGTTCCTGCTTCAAAGGGATAATACTCATAGGCGGTAGAGACGGATTCTCAGGTAGGTCCTGTGCTGCGGGGATATTGTGCGTAAACAAGAAAAGATATGGAGCGACACCGTTCCTGCTTCAAAGGGATAATACTCATGAGGCATGGTAGAGACGGATTCTCGGGTAGGTCCTGTGCTGCGGGGATATTGTGCGTAAACAAGAAAAGAAACGGAGCGACCATTTCTGCTCCAAAGGGATAATACTCATAGGCGTGGTAGAGACAGATTCTTGAGGAGTTCCTGTGCTGCGGGGTTATTGTTCGTAAACAAGAAAAGATACGGAGCGACACCGTTCCTGCTTCAAAGGGATAATACTCATAGGCGGTAGAGACGGATTCTCAGGTAGGTCCTGTGCTGCGGGGATATTGTGCGTAAACAAGAAAAGATATGGAGCGACACCGTTCCTGCTTCAAAGGGATAATACTCATGAGGCATGGTAGAGACGGATTCTCGGGTAGGTCCTGTGCTGCGGGGATATTGTGCGTAAACAAGAAAAGAAACGGAGCGACCATTCCTGCTCCAAAGGGATAATACTCATAGGCGTGGTAGAGACGGATTCTCGGGGAGTTCCTGTCCCACAGGGTTTGTTGAAAGGCATTGGAGAGGATGTTTCTCATCTGCGTGGTAGAGAATGGAAAGTTTCTCATATGTGTGGCAGAGGATGGTTCCCGTAGGCGCAGAAGGTACAGGCTCATCTCGTTTTCCTGCGCCAGGACTACTTGTTCATAAGCTGGGAGGACCCAAGTTCGCGTTAATGAGTTAAGCCGGCAACCTTTGGAGCCCAATAGAGCTGCTTTTGTCGGTGCCGGCTTTCTGTTGTGTTCTCGAGGTGTAGGCCCTGATGTCGCTTCTCGGCCTCCGAACGCTTCAGTTCGTCCGTTTTTTGCAGCTCTCCTGTTGATACCGAGTTTTTTCAGCTGCATGGGTCCCTCGCATTCTATCCACGCTTCGCTTATCCTTTGACGGCGCCTGCGGCCATCCCTTTCATGACCTGTTCCTGGAAAATGATGTAGATCGCGATCGTAGGCAGCGCCGCCATGCCGAGGGCGGCCATCGTCAGTTTGTAGTCTGTCGAGTAGCCTGTGGCGAAGACGGACAGGCTGAGCGGCAGCGTCTTGAGCCCCGGGCTGTTAATAAAGACGAGCGCGAACGCGAAGTCGTTCCAGAAGCGAAGAAAGCCGAGTATCGCCACGGTTGAGAGCGCCGGGAGAGATACGGGAAGCATAATCCGCGCAAAGATTCCCATGTATCCGCAGCCGTCCACATGCGCCGCTTCTTCCATTTCTTTAGGCATATTGGCCAGATAGGCAGCCACGATGAAAATGGCAATCGGCAGCTCAAAGGCGGTATAAGGGAATATGAGCGCCGCATGCGTGTTCAGGATGCCCAGCTTGTTCATCATGATGAAGAGCGGGACAAGCGTGCTATGAACCGGAATCAGCATGCCAAGCACGAACAAGCCCTGCAGCAGGCTTCGCCCCTTGAACCGGAACCGGGCCAAAATGTAAGCCGCCAGCGCCCCAAGGAGCAAGGTGGCCGCCAATGATACCGCCGTGACGAACAAGGAGTTCCACATGGAGCGTCCCATCCCCGACACTTCCCATGCCCGCGCGAAATTATCCCACTGCCATGAGGTCGGCAGCCCGAAGGGATGGGCAAAAAACTCCTCGTTCGTCTTAAAGGCGCTGAGATAGAGCCAGATAAGCGGATAGAGCGTGACGAGCGCATAAATGGCCAAGCCGGCGTGTACGAGGAGCCGGAGCGCCCGCGACCCTTCGCGCGAGCCTGCGGCGCGGACCGTGTCCCCTCTTGCAGATGCGGTTATCAATGATGCCAATTCGATTCCTCCTTCCTGTCCATGGCCCGGATGCTAATGCGCTTCCCGGCGCATCAGCCGCTGCGAACCGGCGACGAGCAGCAAGCTGATGATGACGATGAGGGTAGAGACCGAGCTGCCGTATCCGAAGCGGTAGACGGTGAAGGTGCTGTTATACATATACGACGCGAGCAATTCCGTGGCATGAGCCGGCCCCCCGTTGGTCATGACATAGATCAGGTCGAATGCCTTCAGGCTGCCGGAGATGCACAGCACGATCGCCACCTTGAGCGTGTCCCAGATCATGGGCAGCGTCAGGGATGCCAGCTTGCGCATCCCCCGGGCTCCGTCCAGTTCGGCCGCATCGTCCAGCTCGGACGGGATGCTGTGCAGGGCGGCAAGGAACATAATGAGATACGGCCCGATATAGTTCCAAATGACGGGTATCGCGATCATCCAGATGGCGATGCCCGGCTCCGACAGCCAGGCCCGCTTCCAATCGGACAGGCCGATCGCATCGAGCGCCGCATTCATCAGCCCGGTCTGCGGATGATAGATATTTGTCCAAATAATCCCGATGACGACCGAGGACAGCACCATCGGCATGAATACCGCCGAGCGGACGAAGCGCTGGAACCAGGTTCCCCGCTTCAGCAGCAGAGCGAGCAGCAATGCGATCGGGACTTGGCCAAAGACGGAAGCCCCTACGATAATCATGTTGTTGCGGAACGAGAGCCAGAACACCGGATCCCGCAGCGCCTCGCTGAAGTTGGCGATGCCGATGAAGCTCATCTCGCCGATTCCTTTCCAATCAAAAAATCCGTAGTAAGCGGACCAGAATATCGGCACAATGACGAACAAGGCGTAAATGAGAAGCGACGGCGCCAGCCCCGCCGCAATAAATATCCGCTTGCTTGCCCCCGCATGCGCGCGCATTCGGCTCAGCCTCCTCTCTTCGATGTTGAAGCCGCCGCCCGCCCTGCCTGGCCTGAACGGTCAGGGGCATGGAGGTGCGGCAGCATACGGCATGTCAACGGCCGAGCGATTTCGCCTGAGCCTCTTGAATCTTACGGGCGATCTCCTCCGGATTGCCGCCCATCAGCAATTCCTGCAGCCCGTTATTGACGGCGTCGGCGCCTGCGCTTGTCATGACGGCGTCATAGACCGGCGTCCGCTTCACTTCATTCACGAGCCGATAAACTTTGGCGAACAGCGGCGATACGGAACTCTCATCGAGATCCAGCTTGTAGCTGACCAATTGATTCGCTTCCAATGTGCGCTTTTGCGCCTCCGGCCCGGATAAGGCGTAGATCAGCTCGAAGGCGGCTTCTTTGCGCTGGCCGTCGACCTTGGCGCTCAGACCGAGCCCGACGCCGACGACCCCGGAGGTCGAATTCGGATCGCCCTTGCCATCGGGAACCGAAGGCAGCACCGTGGCGCCCATGCTCTTCAGCGCTTCCGGCGACGCATTGGCCGACAGATTCGTCAAGGCCCAGCCGCCGTCGATCATCATCGCGGCCTGGCCTTGCGCGAACATCATTTCCATCTGCGTGTTGTCGATGCTGTTGAAGCCGATTTGGAACGCTCCTGCCTGCTGCAGCTGTTGGAGCAGCTCGAGCGCCCGCACGAATTCCGGATCCGTGAACTTGGCTCCATCCTGGTTGGCGGCCTTCAGGAACCATTCCGTGCCGGTCACCCGATCCGCGAACGAGCTGAGAATGCTCGACTGGGCGAGCCAGGCCGCTTTGTTGCCGAGCGCAATCGGCGTTACCTTGTTCTCATTCAGCGTCTTCACGGCGGCAAGCAGCTCATCCCACGTTTTCGGAACTTGCAGGCCGTAGCGGCTCAATATCTCCTCGTTGTAGTAAAGTATCGAAGTCGGCGACAATCCCATCGGAGCGCTGTAGATACGGCCGTCGATCGTAAAATCGTCGAAAGACCCCGGCAGGAAGCCCTCCTTCCACTCCGTCTTGCTGTTCAACAGATCGTCAATCGGCTGAATCAAGCCTCCGCCATGGAATTCTTTGGTCATCATCCCCGGCCACATCAGGAAGACATCCGGCATCTCATTGGCGGCCGCCACCGTTTTGAGGCGCGTTTTGTAGCCGTCCGGCGGAATGGCTTGGATATCGAGCGTGATTTCCGGGTGGTCCTGCTGGTATGTCTCGATGATGTCGCGCATCGCTTTGGCGCGAAGATCGTCTCCCGTGAAGTTATGCCATAAAGAGAGCTTTACCTTCCCGGCCGCTCCCTCTTCCTTCGCTTCGCCGCCAGGACGGTTCTGGCCCGCATTCGAGCCTCCCGACGCGCATGCGGAGAGCAGGGAGACAGCCAGCAGCGCGACGAGCATCGTCATCCATCGTGTACGCATAGAACAACCCCTCCAATTCTCTATCATGTTGCGTAATTCAATCGCATTAAGACCAGCAGAGGGAGTGGCTTCCGCCCCGACCGCTCCGCGTACATCCAGTATACGAAAGCGCTTCCTTCCCCAGTGAGGGAAGAAATTAAGCGGCAAGGGGGAATGTTTTCGCCGATTTTCGCTAAGCCGGGCGTTCGGCTGCGCTCAGCCGGGAAAAGAATCCTGTGCCGCGCAGCCGTCACCCTTGAAGGGAGGTGTCCGGTGTGTCGGCGTTGGCCGCCGATCATCGGGCCGGGGCGCTGTTCAGGGCGCTGTTCGGGACGCCCGCCGATCAGCCGCTCCGGCTGCTCCGGTATTCGGAGGGGGTGCAGCCCATATGCTTTTTGAACAGCTGGGAAAAATATTTCAAATCCTCGTACCCCACCATCCGGGCGATATCCGACACCAGCGCCGAGCCGTCCTGCAACAGGCGGCATGCCCGGGCGATGCGAGCCTGGGTAACGTACTCGATATAGTTCATGCCTGTCTCCTGCTTGAACTTATCGCTCAGATGATTCGGGTGAACCTTCACCACGCTGGCGACATGCTGCAGCGTCAGGCTTCCGTCGGCAGTCTCCCGGATATAGCGCATCGCTTGGGAGACATATGGGACCGCGTCGTCCGCATACCGGTCCCGATAGATTTGCATCGCTTCCTGCAGCGCGGCGAAGAGCGAGCCTTCCCATTGCTCCGGCTCGGCAGCCGCGGGGTCGGCGAGCGAATGCGGCTGCCAGCTCCAGCCGTCCCACGCCTCGGCGGCCGGCCGGGTCAGCGGCGCAGCGGCTTGGACGCACCGCTCCAGCCAACGCTCCGCCGCGATCAAGGCGGATTGCCCATAGGAGCGGACAGACTCCGGCGTCGCGTGCGGATGCGCGATCAGTTCCTTCACCCGCTCCCCAATCCAGCGGCGCAATCGCTCCGGCCGGCCGGAGGACAGCGCCTGCAGCAGGCCGTCCTCCTCCTGGGCCGAGCAGATCGACGGGCGGCCTTCGCGCGCAGCCGTCTCCTTATAATGAAGCAGGCGGCGGCCGGCCGCGAACCAGCGGAAGCGGCCGGCACTGCACGCTTCCCGGAAGGAGCGGCCGATATCCGCGGCATCCGCGGCGGCTCCGCCGATCCCGGCGAAGAGACGGCACTTGAGGAGCCGCTCCGTCCGGCGGAGCGCTTCGTCCCAGCCGCAGGGCACATGGCCGGGGATCGGCTCCGTCCGGCAAATCGCCAGCAGCCGCTGCTCGTGCCGGACGACCGGGCCGCCTAACAGCTCGGCCAACAGATTGGCGGCCGCGAACAGCAGCAGCCCGTGCCGGGCTTCGCCCCAGCCGTCCGCCTCGATGACGGCCGCCTCATACGAAGCCGCATCGCTTCCGCTTCCCAGCGGGGCGCCGCCGCGGCGGAACAATTCGGCGGCGATCCGGCGGCAATCTTCGGCTGGCAGCGGCTCGGCCAACAGCTTCAGCACCTGCCGCTCCCGGTGGGACGCCTCCTTCGCCGAATCATGCACCGCCGCATCCTGCTTCTCCAAGATGCGCGCCTTCGCCCGTAGCGCCGCCTTCACGATGTCGTCCGGGCGGCTCGTCTTCAGCAAATAATCGCAAACCCCTTCTCGAAGCGCCCGCTGGGCGTAATGAAAATCGTCGTAGCCGGTCAAAATCAGCGTCTCCGTTCGCGGGCTGACCTCCCGGATATAGGCCGCCAGGTCGATCCCGTCAGCGCCGGTCATCCGGATGTCCGTCAGCACGAGATGCGGCTTCTCCGCCCCGATCACTTCCATGGCCTCCTCGGCGGAGGCGCAGGGCGGCAGCACCTCGAAGCCGAGCTCGTTCCACGGAATGACCTGGGCCAGCCCCGTCCGGATGATCACCTCATCATCAACAATCAATATTTTCACGGATATCTCCCCCTTGCGCGTAGTTCATCCAGTGCCTCGGTCCGCCGGAATGGAAAAGGAGACCGCAGTCCCTTCCCCTAGCCGGCTCTCCATGCGCAGCTCCGATCCGGTTCCGTAATGGAGAAGCAGGCGGCGCTGAACGTTGAACAGTCCGTAACCGCTGCCTCCCGGGCGGGATGTCTCGGCATTCGCCGCGGCCGGCTCCGGGGCGCTCAGCCGTTCCCTGACCCGCTCCAGCTCCTCCGGGCCGAGACCTCCGCCGTTATCCTGTACCATAAAGCGGATTCGGCCATTGTCGATCATGTCAATCTCGATGAGCAGACGGACTCCCGATCCCGGATAAGCCGGGAGCAGCCCATGCGTGATAGCGTTTTCAACGAGCGGCTGCAGCAGCAGCTTCAGCATCGTAAATTCTTTCAGCTCCTCCGGCAAATGAATGCGGTAATCGAATCGCCCGGGGTAACGCACCGATTGAATCTCCAAGTAATTCGCCACATGCTCGGTCTCCTGCTCCAGCGAGCAGGTCTCCAGCCCCCGGTTCAGGCTGAAGCGCAGGAAATCGCCCAGCGCGCCGACGAGGCTGGCAATGCGCCCGTTCCCCTCCATATAGGCCATCCATTGAACCGATGACAGGGTGTTGTACAAAAAATGCGGATGAATTTGCGCCTGGAGGGCCAGCAGATCCGCCTCCTTTTTCCGCGCCTCGTTCTCCTTCACCTGCTCCGTCAGGCGGCGGATATTGTCGCTTAACTGGTTGTAGCTGTGCACGAGCATGCCGACTTCGTCGCTGGACGTGAGCGGCAGCGGCCGGAACGGCCGATCCGGCTGCACGGCGCCGATCGATCGGGCGAGCCGGACGAGCGGCTTCGTCACCCGCTTGACGACATAAGCGGCCACGGCGGCAATCACCGCGATGACGACCGCGACCGTCACGGCCGTGAATTGGAGCAGATAGCCGTTCTGGGCGCTGAAGGTCTGATAGGGAATGAGCGCGTAGACGCTCCACGGGGCAATCGGCACGGACATCGACACGACAATGTGGCGATCGCGGCCCTCCCCGATCTCCGAAAAGCGCGCGGCTCCGGCAGGCGCCTCTTGCCCGGCAAGGACTCTCAGCTTCGCGGACCATTGCTCAGCGGTGTCCGGATCGGCGTTGGCGGCGACGATATGGCCGGTTGCATCCAGCAAGAACAGGCTGCCTCCGCCATCCACCGCCGCCTCGCGCAGCCGTTCGGCCAGCGCGTCCCCGTCAATGCCGATCGACAGCATGCCGAGCTTGTCGAACGTATTCATGTTACGGATCGGGCGCACGAGCGAGACGGTCCGCTTCTGGCCCAGCGTCGTGTCGCTGAGCGTCGGCGGCGACCACCAGACCGGGTGCTCCTGCCAATACGCCTCGTCGGACGGGGCCTGCCCGAACAGATGGGAGGACAGCAGCGTCGTATTGGACAGCTCCGGGTTGCCGTTCAGCGGAATAATGCGGATGTCTGCGATGTAGCTTTTGGAAAAGGCAAGGTTCGTCAAAAAACCGACCATGCGCAAATAATCGTTGGCGCTTGCCCGGTCTTTGGCCAAATATTGCTGGACATCATGCTGTCCGATCAAAAATATCGACATGTTCTCCACGTCCTGAGCGATCGTCTCCAAAATGGCGCTGATCTGGCGCAGCGTGTTGAGGCTGGCCTGCTTGCTCTTCTCCTCGCTAATCGACCATGCCGTCCGGTAGGAGACGTAGCCGAGCAGCAGCACAGGGATGATGATGAAGGCGATAAGCAGGGTCGATAATTTGCGGTGCAGCGAACGGGTCATCCAGCGCATAACGTTCCCCCTCTCTCGGGTAAGTTCAGCAATAGATGTGGTTCACAGCTGCAATCAGTGTGGGATGAATTTCAATGTGAGATATGGAAAAGCATCTGCCCATCCTGAATTGTTGTAAGTTACACCACACAACAAATGGAGAGGCAGATGCCCGTTCAGTATATCAACGAATTGATAGATTTTCCAGAACTAAATAACTGTTCCCGATCCCGGAATCATGGGGACGAGCAGTGAATGACGCCCAGCTTGCGGGGCCCAATTGACATGAAGGCCGACACACAGGGGCAGCTACATCGATTGCTCCAAAAAGCTGGTTGGAGAGTGCCCGATGTATTTCTTAAATACTTGACTAAAATATTTATAATCTTGGAAGCCCACCCGTTCCGCGATTTCATAGATTAAGAGATCCCCTTGCTTCAGCAATTCAATGGCCTTGATCATCCTGTATCGGTTAAGAAAATCATTGAACGTATAAGTTGTTTCCTCTTTAAATTTGGAGTATAGATACACCGTTGAAATGTGAAGGCTGGCGCTAAGATCATTGATAGAAATTTTTTGTGAATAATGTTGCTTGATATATTCAATCAGGCTGTCTACATATTTCGTTTTATTGCTTCGAACTTCAAGGTATTGAATATCCAATAATTCATTGTACAAATGTAGCTCTTCAAAGGACTTTTTCTCGTGATGGCGCTGTCGTTTTAATTGTATTTTGGCGATGATCTTGACCATCGCCGCATTTAATTTGTCAAAGTCAATCGGCTTCAACAGATATTCGCTTACAGATAGCGATATCGCTTGCCGGGCATATTCGAACTCGCTATATCCGGAAATAATGATCGCTTCATAGTCATGCTCTGCTTTGCTTTGCTTTAACATTTGGATTCCATCTTGAAAAGGCATTCTCACGTCGGTAATGACAATATCAGGCTGCAGCTCCTTGATTTTGGCCAAGCCCTCGATTCCATCTTCCGCTCTTCCCACGACGATACAATTCAGCTTCGGCCAGTCCACCATATAGGCCAGACCATTTCGAATAATATCCTCATCTTCTACGATTAATACCTTATACATTGTTCACGTCTCCTATATAAGGGATTCTCGCTATCACTGTTGTCCCGGCACCGTGTTTGCTTTGTATGGAAAGCCCGTAAGCCGGTCCGTATAAAAGCTGCATCACTCTATGGGAGTTGTATAATCCGACATGCTCCGGCATGGCATCCTTATCGTCTAATAACTTTCGGATATAATCGAGCCTTTCCTCCTCCATCCCTTGTCCGTTATCCTCGGCTGCGATTTGAATGTCATCCCCGACTTGTCTAATCGTAATCCGGATCAATAAATGCTTCGTATACTCAAGTCCATGCTTGATGCTGTTTTCAATGATGGGCTGCAATAATAATTTCGGTATTTTATAGTCCAGAAGGGCCGGATCGATATCCATCTCATAATCTAATCTTGTGTTAAATCTCATTTTTTGCAGCCGCAAATAGTCTTCCATGTAGCCTATATCGGTGTGGAGCGCGACCTCTCCATTGCCGTAATGAATATAATATCTCATTAAATTAGCAAACATCACCACAATATTCGATGCGTTCCTGGCATCGAGTAACATCTCATACCTTAGCATTTCCAACACATTAAACACAAAATGCGGATTAAACTGATTTTCTAAATGCTTAATCTCCATTTTTCTCTTTCTTTCCGCGATTTCATCATTATGCTTCATCAGCAGCTGTATTTTGGACATCATGTTATTGAATTCATCATAAATGGTCTGAAATTCATCGAAGGTTCTCGCTTCAAGCCTGTAGTCCATATTCCCCTGCTTATATTGATCCACGGCGGAGATGAAGGAATCAAAGGATTGCAGATTGCGCTTCATGAGCTTCGGCACGACTAAATGGATCAAGGCGAGCAGAATCAGGCCTGAACCCAATAAAATGACGATTCCTATCACTAGAAACTGCTTGAAACTGTTCATGGAGGTCATCGTCAGAATATGAAAGTTCCCATTCCCTGTTTCATTCGCCGTCATATAGTAATAGGAATCATGAAAAGCGATTATTTTTTGATCGGTCCGGTACGGAATCGTTGATTTGCCCATGCCGTTTCTTAGCGAGTCATGAGAGGTGTAGATAATGTTGTCGAAGCGATCCGCCACCACCACCATATCGGCATCCCGGGTATGAATGCAGGCGCCCAGGTCAGCGAGAAACAACAGGAGATAACCGCGTACTTCATTTCCGCTGGTTATCGGCTTGGCCAACACGTACGGTGATTTCCGAAACTGCCCGAAGGATATTTTATTGATGCCGCCATAAACTCCCTTTTCCTGTTCCTGAAGCTTCAACAACAAATCCTTGAGCACATAACTATTGGATAAAGTCTCTTGGTCGCTCTGATAAAAATTCGTGGAGACGATATGCTGCTTGCGATCCAAGAGAACAAAGCTTGCTTTTATTTTTCTATCATTGACAAACCGGTAAAGCAGTTGATTCACTTCAATGGATACGTTTTTATTATCGAAAACAGCCCGTACCGTTGGGTCCTCAGCCAGCCTGTCCAGTCCCTTCGAGTATTGCTGAACCTCTTTCTCTATGAGCCGGCTAAGCCCCGCATTATACGATCGATTCGTCTGAACGATGGTTTCCCTAAACGTGAGAAGCAAGGAAAGGATAAACAATGCAAAAATCAATAACACAAGAATGGCCCCGGAACGAACAAACGTCTTCCTGATATAGTCTTTGAACTTATTGGATTTTTGCATCATTCACATCACCTGACGTTTCTTAGAATGATAATTTCTCTCCACCTATCTGCTCTATGGATTGCTTGTGACAGAAACGTAAAGGCTGCCCCCCGCTCTACTCCATAGCTGAATCTCATCCATCGAAATGCGGTGCCGCACATCCTGTGCAGTCGCCAGCAACTGGGATACTTGCATTCTTCGCGCCAGCCTATGGAGTAAAGCGAAGAGCCTCGGAACGGGCTTACTTGGGCTGCTAAACACTAATGTCTTTCTTTCCTGTCAGCTTAAAGAACAGGATTAGCGAGAGGATCGAGGTCAGCGTTAAGATGGTCGAATAAGCTGATGCGTTTCCATAGTTACCTCGAATCACCTCTGTATAGACCGACACCGTTAACGTTTGGGTCTTGCTCGTGTACAGAATGATCGATGCGCTTAATTCACTAATGACGGTAATCCAGCTCATGATGGCTCCGGCAATAACGCCTGGCATCATCATCGGCACAATCACCCTTGTAAACGCTTTCTTCTCTGACGCGCCCAAGCTGATGGCCGCTTCTTCAATACTGGGGCTGATCTGGCTGATAATCGCCGTACTTGAACGAATCGTATACGGCATTCTCCGAATCGCAAAAGCCATAATCATAATGATCATCGTACCGCTTAACAGAAGCGGGGCTTGACTAAACGCAAAGAGAAAGGCAATACCCAGGACCGACCCCGGAATGATAAACGGAAACATGGAGATCGTATCCAAGGTGGATGTAAGAGCATTTCTTTTTCTTACGGTCAAATAGGAAATCAATATGCCGCATGCCACAATAATCACGATCGCCGCGATACCAATCAGGTACGTATTGAAAATTACCGAAGTATCTTTGTTAAATAAGATGTCCCGGTAGCTGTTCAACGAAAATCCGGACGTAAATACCTGGCCTCCCCGCGTTGCCAGGAAGGATGTAAAGATAACCACGCATTGAGGCAGGATGGCCAAGAGAACCGTAAAGTAGACCGCTCCGTGCGCTGCTATATTTTTCATCCCTTTACTTCGCTCGGGAACCATGGGCTTTAATGCGCTCATCGAATAGGAGTAGTATCTTGCAAGGATACGCTGAACCATAAATAGGCAAATGGTTAACAAGATAATAATGACACACAGCGCGGCGGCAAATCCGTCATCTCCCCCCACCTCGCTCATAAATTGAGTATAGATGAGGACAGGCATGGTCCTGAATCCTTCGCCGATCAGCATCGGCGTCCCGAAGTCCGCAATCACGCGCATGAAGACCAATAACGCGCTCGCCAAGACCGTAGGCATAATTAAGGGAAGAATAATTTTAAATACGCGCTGTACCGCCGAATACCCGAGACTCTCAGCGGCTTCATTCAGCGAATTGTCCAGATTCTGCAAGGCCCCCGAAATATAAATATAAATCAAAGGAAAGGATTGCAGCGTCATGACTAACACAATTCCCGGAAATCCGTAAATTCCATTCAGTTGAGTATGAAACAAATCATTAATGAATTGCGTAATCACGCCATTCCTGCCGAGCAATTGAATCCAGGCGTAAGCCCCGATAAATGGCGGCGACAGATATGAAATAATAATTAAGATTTGGAGATATTTACTTCCCCTAATCTTCACTTTCCTCATGACATAGGCGACGGGCAAGCCGATGGCTACCGACAGCGCGGTCGTTACCAGCGTGACTTTAAAGCTGTTCACTAAGGTGATCCAATAAAATTTTCGTTCAAAAAATTTGCTAAAGTAACTGAGAGTCAGTTCACCCGTGTAAGGGTCGAAAATGCTTTTTTTCAGGACCAGGACCAGCGGAAACAGAATAAAGAGAAGGAAAATAGCTAGGATAAGGATGGAAGAAAGGTTCCAGACGCTAAATAACCGCTTCTTATTTGCAGTCATGTTCGCCACCCGCTTTGATCAAACTCTCCTGTTTTTCGAGATCAAAAATATTGATTTTGTTCGCTTTCACGCGCAAACAGATTTCGCTTCCATTCGGAATCATGTCCGAACTATCGGCATCCTGGATCACTTCTACCGTCTCTCCGTCCAACAGTTCGGCAAAATAATGCGTATTTACACCCAAAAACATGCTGCTTTGCACAACCGCTTTGATACCATGCCGATCCGAACCGATAACAAACTCCTGTGGTCTTACGGATACGAACACCGGGGTTCCGTCCGCCAGATGATCGGATAGATTATTCATGCTCTCCCTATAGCTGTTTCCGAAGTTGATCCATTTTTGCCCGTTCTCTATTTCTACCTTTGCCTTTATTAGATTGGAAGTCCCGATGAATTTCGATACAAACACATTGGCCGGACGTTCATAGATCTGTTTCGGAGTGCCGATTTGCTGAATCACGCCGCCGTTCATCACCGCGATTCGATCCGAGATCGCCAAGGCTTCTTCCTGATCATGGGTAACGTATACCGTGGTAATGCCTACCCGCTGCTGGATGCTTTTGATCGCGTTTCTCATTTCAATTCTTAATTTGGCATCCAGATTGGACAGCGGTTCGTCCATAAGCAATACTTGAGGATGAATGACCAAGGCTCTGGCTAAAGCCACTCGCTGCTGCTGCCCGCCAGACAGCTTGTCCGGCATTCTGTCTTTATATTCTTCTATTTTGACCACATTTAATATATCCTGAATTCTATTCTCGATTTCAGCCTTGGGCAGCTTCCTATGCTTCAAGCCAAAAGCGACATTCTCCTTCACAGACATATGCGGAAAGATGGCATAATTTTGAAAAACCATCCCCATGTTCCGCTTATTGACGGGGATATCGTTTATCGCCTGGTCCTCAATTTTAATGACCCCGTCATCAATCGAGTTAAAGCCGATAATCATGCGGAGCAACGTTGTTTTCCCGCACCCCGAGGGTCCCAACAGGGTAAAGAGTTCGCCTCGTTGTATTTTGAGCGATAAGCCGTCTATGATGGTTCTATCCTCAAATCGTTTGACCACGTTTTCAACCTGAATTGCAACGCTCAATCCGCTTCCCTCCTCTATTCATGAAAGGGAGACAGCTCAACGATGTCCTTGACAGAGCCGGTAAGCTATCCCCTTGAACACTAGTTAATCCAGGGACATTTCGAGCAACTCGTTGAACTTAGCCGTAATCTCATCCTTATGATCGGACACCCAGCTTTCATCATAATTTTTGGCTAAGACAATCTGTTCTGTCGGCACCATGTAAGAAGCAAGCTCTGCTCCTTCTCTGAGCGGTCTGACCGTAAGCTCGCTGCCTACTAAATTTTGTATTTTTTCCGACAGCATATAGTCCACAAACTTTTTGGCGTTTTCAAGATTCCTCGCCCCTTTGATAATCTGGACCGATTCACCCGGGAACACAGCCCCTTCCTTCGGGAAGACAATATCCACGGGCGCCCCATTCTTCATATAACTGGCCACCGGATCCTCCCATGTCAAGCCGATTGGATACTCGCCATCAGCCACACTTTTGTGCAGTTGTCCGGAGCTGGAAGACATTTTTCCGTCCAAATTGGCAATAAACCTTTCAACAAATTCCCAAGCTTGATCAGACATCGGATCGCCATCTCCCATGGCGTATAGCATCGCTGTCAGCGACTGGAAAGCAGAGCTGGAAGCCGCCGGATCGCCGAATGCGATTTTCCCCTTCAGCTCGGGATTCAGTAAATCTTTAAACCCTTCAACCTTGATATCCCCAATTAAGTTGGTATTCACGATAAAAACGGTTGGATCGGCAAATGCGGGCGAAAAATAACCGGTCTTGTTTCTGAACTCCTCCATCATATTCTTATCCTCGGGAGAAACGTATTGCTCGAACAAGTCCGCTTTACTTTTGAGCATCGTTTCATCCGCCGCCCACAAAATATCGCCCACCGGATTATTTTTCTCTGACTCGACACGCTTCACTAATTCTCCTGTACCTGCCACGATGACTTCGACTTTAATCCCGGTATCTTGTTCAAAGTTAGGGATGACGGCATTGTTCAAGCTCTCACTGCGCGCCGTATACACGGTCAACACATTTCCGTCTTTCTCTTTGGCAGAGTCTTTGCCAGAGCCTTCCTGTGACGAGCATCCGGCAAAAATACTTACCAATAGAGCCGCCGCAGCAACGATAGTAACCGCTTTCATTTTTTTCATTCGTTTCTTTCCCCCTCTTGTCATGATGAGAATAGTTGTAATTCGTATCATCATTATAGGAGCTATCCGGTGCTTCGGGTATCCAATAATCCTAAATATATATCCTAAAATACTCAACCTCCGGAATAGAAAAGCATCTGCTAATCCTCTTTTTTTGCAAGCGCGAACACTAGTCAGAAGGAATTGACAGATGCAGCCTCAGTATAGCAATCAAATAATCAACCTGCCAGTTGTAAGAGTATGCCAAATTTTGCTGCAAACCAAGTCCAAATTATTTGTTTGGACACCAAACTTTTTGTGTGAATATGGAATAAATTATGCTACGATAGAGGCAGCCTCGTGAACCGTTTTCAGCGGGGCGATGCTTGGAAGGAGGAGCGATGTGGAGTCGGTACGAGACGAATTTCCTTTTTTGCAAATGCTGGTCAAGGGCCTTGCCGCCCAATTCGGCGATCAGTGCGAGGTCGTGCTGCACGATCTGACGCTGCCCTATGACCGGACCATCGTCGCGATCGAGAACGGGCACATCACCGGACGGAAGGTCGGCGATCCCGGCACCAACCTCGGCCTGGAGCTGCTGCGCGGCAGCACCGAGGACGGGAATAAGATCAATTACATTACGCAGACCCGGGACGGCCGCCTGCTGCGGTCAACGTCGCTATATATGCGCAACCGCGAAGGGCGCGTCATCGGCTCGCTCTGCATCAATTATGATATTACGGATTTGACATTGGCGGAGAAAGCGCTGAAGTCGCTTACGATGACCGGACTCCAGGCGGAAGTGAAGGAGTCGTTCGTCTCCAATGTGAATGATCTGCTCGATACGCTGATCCAGGAGGCGCAGGAACGCATTGACAAGCCGGTGGCCGTCATGACGAAGGAGGACAAAATGCGCATGATCGCTCTGCTGGAAGAGAAGGGCGCCTTCCTCATCAAAAAGTCGGGCGAGAAAATTTGCGCTTATTTGGGCATCTCGAAGTATACGCTGTATAACTATTTAGATGAAGTGAAGAAATCATCGAACTAACGTGCCGTAAGGAGGCTAGCACGCATGTCCAATGAGATTACACGCCGCGAACGGCGAATTCCCTCCGCCTGGAGCGCCCGTGCCGGAGAGCTTCGCGAGGCGGAAACGCCCTTTCTGCTCATCGACGCGGAACGGACGAACCGGAACATCCGCCATATGGCGGACATCGCGGCCAAGAACGGCGTCCAGCTGCGTCCCCATGCCAAGACGCACAAAATGCCGCACATCGCCCGTCTGCAGCAGCGGCATGGCGCCGTCGGCATTACGGTGGCCAAGGTATCCGAGGCGGAAGCGATGGTGAAGCACGGCATTCGCGATGTTTTCATCGCCTATCCTCTTGTCGTGCCGTCCAAAATTCGGCGCGCCCTCGCCTTGACGGCCGACGCCCGCATGATTGCGGGCGTGGACAGCGCGGCCGGCGCGCGCGCCCTGGAGGCGGAGGCGCGGCAATTCGGCGCCGTCCTGGAGGTGCGGCTGGAGATCGACACCGGGCTCAAGCGGTCCGGGGTGCGCACGGCGGATGTCAAGGCGGTGGCGGAAGCGATCGCCGGGTGTCCGCACTTGCGCTTGACCGGCATTTATACGTTCCGCGGCGCGCTGATTCACGGGGAGGCGACGCTGGATGTCCGCAGCGCCGGACTCGACGAAGGCATGCGGATGGCCGGCATCGCCGAGGGGCTGCGCGAAGCCGGCTATGACATTCAGGATGTCAGCGTCGGCTCGACCCCGACGGGCGCGTATGCGGCAGCCGTTCCGGGCGTAACGGAGATTCGGCCGGGCACCTACGTGTTCCAGGATCGGATGCAGGTCGCCTTCGGCGGCTGCAGTCTCAAGGATTGCGCGGGAGTCGTCGTCGTCACGGTCGTGAGCTGTCCCGAGGAGGACACCGTCATCGTCGACGGCGGCAGCAAAGCGTTCGCGACCGATGTGCAGCCGCACACCGCGCCCCTCTATCTGCGCGGCTTCGGGCATGTGCTCGAAGCGCCCGAGGCGGTGCTGGAGCGGCTGTCGGAAGAGCATGGCATGATACGGATCGCGCCGGGACACGGCCTGGAGGTCGGGGATCGGCTGCACATCGTGCCGAATCATATTTGCAGCACGTTGAACTTATACAATTCGGTCCAGTATCTCACTCCGGACGGGGTGACGCCGGTGTCTGTCGAGGCGCGCGGCTGCAACTGGTAAATGAAGGAGCAATGAACCTATGGGACAAATCGAACAACGTTTGCAGCAATTGGGGATTGAACTCCCGGAAGTCGGAGAGCCGAAGTTCTCCTATATTCCATCCCGGCGCACGGGCAATCTTGTCTATACGTCCGGCATGGACTGCCGGATTAACGGCGTCTTGATGTACGAGGGCAAGCTCGGATCCGACCTGACGATCGAGCAGGGCCGGGAAGCGGCGCGTCAAGTCATTATCAATGCGCTTGCCGTCATCAAGCATGAGTTGGGCACGCTGGACAATGTCTCGAAGGTGGTCAAAATGCTCGCCTTCGTGAACAGCGCCCCGGGCTTCGCGGATCAGCCCTATGTCATTAACGGCGCTTCCGACCTGCTGATCGAAGTATTCGGCGATGCGGGCCGCCATGCCCGCTCCGCGATCGGAACGAGCGATTTGCCGTTCCATACGCCGGTGGAGATCGAGCTTATCGTCGAGGTGAAGGACGGAGCTTAATCGGGATAGAGACCTAAGATAAGCAGCGCGTTCCCCGGAACGCGCTCAGATTGAAGACAAACTCCCGCGAAATACGGCAACCGCGGGAGTTCTTTACGTTTTTTATCCCTAGTTACAAATAGGAAAGAGAACTTAGGAGAGGTGCGATCGGTCTTCCAGAGCCAGGCCGCACTTTTTTTGAGATTCATGGCAGCAAAAACAAGCACCGCTTGCGCAGACCTTCTTATTAACCCGCGTAAGGTCGTCCACCGCATACCCTGCTTCTCCTATAAATCAGCAAAAACTCGCTCTATTGTTTCTTCCTCTGCGCATAAATCCGCTTGTTTTCTTCTGTATGGGGAAAGTGATCCGCCTCGTCCTCATCGTATAGTATCATCTCATCGGCGTACTCTCCCGCCACTCTAGTCATCTGCTCCACCAAAGCTGCAGTAGCTCCCCGCCACTCTGGTCATCTGCTCCACCAAACCTGGAGTATCTCCCCGCCACTCTAGCCATCTGCTCCACCAATACTGCAGCAGCTCCCCGCCACTCTAGTCATCTGCTCCACCAAAGCTGCAGGATCTCCCCGCCATTCTCTTCACCTGCTCCACCAAAGCTGCAGTAGCTCCCCGCCACTCTAGTCATCTGCTCCACCAA
>OGSV01000091.1_pt1 | contig 112414 bp, 119 predicted proteins | sample 1574221 | NCBI WGS metagenome assembly OGSV01 (sample SAMN03295823, study PRJEB24534) | human gut metagenome | isolation source: fecal sample 4 from infant 3 | host: Homo sapiens | place: USA: Pittsburgh, PA | collected 2014-07 | reverse complement strand
CTACAACCCGGTCATTGCCCGGTTCACCCAAGAGGACGAGTACCGCGGCGACGGCCTGAACCTGTACGCGTACGTGGGCAACAACCCGATAAAATATGTGGACCCGAGCGGGTATTCGTGTGAGGAAAAAGGGAATGTTTATGGCAAGGGTGATAAGAAGGAAGGGCCTTATGAGGAGACTAAAAATCCTGTATTTACAATTTCTAAGGAAATGTACCCGAATCATGCTGGAATGTTAGAAAACGCACAAAATAATGGGCATTCATTAGAGAATCTTCAAAGGGGAGCAGGAACTCGAGCAGCAAAGAAGAACCGTTATGAAGCTCAAAAACAAATCAGGAAAGAACAAGGGCCTCCTCCAAAAGGATATGACTACGACGAATTCCCTTATGCATCAACTAAACAAGGTGGTGCTGGATCGCATGTAGAACCCGTTCCAAGTGCAGAGAATCAGGCAGCTGGAAGAGATTTAGGACAATTTTATAGGAAGCATGGTTTAAAAGAGAATGATTATTTTGACGTAAAAATTATTGACTGACTTTCGCTGTATATAGTTTCAAATATTCCAAAACACATTTAACAGCGAGAATTACGATTAAATGAGGGGGAGTACAATGCTAAGGGAAATGTTTAAAGAGTTTATTGAATTATCTAGGGAATTACGCCCAACTTATCCAGATAGTTTGGGAACTGCAAAAGAAGATTGGGCGGAGACCTTACAATTAACTCACATACCGAGTCTTTTTGAAGTAATATTTAGTACTGTACAAGGAACGTATAGAGATACTAACGATCAAAGATTGATGGATTTTATACCAGGCTATCGACTTATTCACATAGATGAAATTGTTAGCGAGAAAAATAATGTGGATGATATGTTGAACGTTCAAACTGATATTGCCTTTGTATTACCTATTTTGGCCAACTATTCAAGTGATTTTATTTGTTATGTAGAGAAATTAAACGGGGAAAATTGCATTTGTTCATTGTTACATGATGAAGGAGAATTGGAGTTGATGTACAAGACACCCGAAAAATTGTTAGAAACGATCAATGAATTTTATAAACAACATGTCTATTTTTTAGACGATGATGGGTATCTTTCTTACGACTGGGAGAAAGAAGGAATCATTGGTTCAAGCCTTAACCCTGACGTTAAATACTGGGTTTCCTAAAAACTTGATTGAGGTTATACCCCTTTCAAAAAGCAATGTAGCCAGCGCGTGTCGATACTCAATCGGCGCGCGCTATTTGTGTTTTGGCTTAAATTCTCGGATACTTATAAAAGTAAATACATGCTGTCTCATAGCTTCTATTTCTGACATACAACATCTCTGCTTTGAGATTCGAAAAGAAGGATTTTATGCAGATACTAATCCGAAAGAGGATTGTTTAGCAAGAGTGGTCGCTTTGACGCTGAGATGCTCCTACGCGGGCGAGCAGTTCGACCCTGTCACGCAGCAATATTACCTGCGCGCGCGGTTCTACAACCCGGTCATTGCCCGGTTCACCCAGGAGGACGAGTACCGCGGCGACGGCCTGAACCTGTACGCGTACGTGGGCAATAACACGATTCGGTATGTGGATCCGAGCGGGTATTCGTGCGAGGAAAAAGGGAATGTTTATGGCAAGGGCGATAAGGGCCTTATGGAGGGGCCGATAATAGTTCTAGATTAATTCCTGGAACACCTGGAAAAGTACCAGGCGGGAGTTCCTCGAAGCTTGGTAAGAATATGTTTAAGGAGATGGGACAGTCCCGCTCAACTAAGCGAACTCCATATCAGGCACAGCACATTATTCCTTTTGAACTTAGTGAGCACCCTGTAATTCAAAAAATAGGAATGGATATGGACCATACTTTCAATGGTATTTTCCTTCGTGTTCCAGACGAATATGTTGGGGCTACTTCTAGGCATCAGGGATACCACTCCGTTTATAGTGAATATGTCGAACTTAGACTAAATAAAATGGATATAAATCAAGATATTAATGTACTTGATAAACAAGTTTTTGAATTGCAACAAAAGTTAAGGAAGCTTCAAGAAAAGGGTTTACCTCTATAAAGACAGATATTTACCTCCAAAAGGAATTAAAGAAGCTAAAATCAAAAGGACTAGATCAGTATATTCTTGACAGAGCTAACAATAAAGATAAATTAAGCCTGTTTGGGATAGAGGCGGGGGAGCAACTCTTGATTTGTGGGAAAGGTGGTTTGAGAAGTTATGATCTATGGGGTACACACAAAACTAGTAGACGAAGTTATTCAATTTGCAAATTCAATGAAAAATATTCCAAATGGGGAATTCCCTCAAGACATACTGGTTACTAATGAATACGAAGAGGCGAAAAAATATGCTATTCATGAAGTTTATGGTGAAGATGAATACACATGGTCAGACATAAGACAACTTGAAATGGCAAAAGTAAAGGGCAAAATTTATAGATTAGAGCCGGCTCAAAAGCCTGTTGGTTTGGGTGAAATAACAGGGAAAGTAGAGGCAGGTCTCAGAGAAAATATTACTGATTCATACAGTGATTTTTTTGAGAATGTTTTAGTGGATTTAAGGAATTGTGCCCTAAACCGTGCAGTAAATGGTCAGAATGATAACTTTTATGAGAAAGTGTTCCAAATTTATAAAGCAGGCGGCTTTCCATGTGGCTGGAAGGGTGACTATCCTCAAAGTGGAATAATAATTGCTTACTTTGCTTAAGGAACTGCAAGTTCTGTTAGTGATCTCGTTGTTATAGGAATGGGGTTTACTCCAATTTAAGTAATAAATAAGAAAAATAAATGTAATGAATTCTTTCTAACTTTTAATGATAGAAGAATTGTTTGAAACTTTTATTACTTACAGTAAAAAGGTATGTCCAGACCTACTCAATGAAAAGATTTTTAGAGATTGGGTTCGACTATACAATCTGTCTTATATGTTAAAATAAAGTGATAAATATTTGTGAAACCTCAGAGCGCAAAATTACACTTCACTTACAGATTATTGGAATCGTAGGTAAAGTGTAACCTAACAAAATTTATTAAAGCAGGTCTTAATTGAGATAAATTCTCTGTTGAGACCTGTTATTTTTTGCCCCTCAGGACAAGTGGGTAAGTGTTTAAATTCCTATCCTCTATTAAATTTTTCAAAGAAAGAAAAATGAATTGTGTGTAGAAAAAATAAAATTAGATACGTAGTAGGTGAACCCAATATTTGGCCCAAATGGGCAAATAAACCTTTCGCCCATACCATCGCCATCGAAGCCATCCGAACCGCTTCCGCTACGCGGGCGAGCAGTTCGACCCCGTCACGCAGCAATATTACCTGCGCGCGCGGTTCTACAACCCGGTCATTGCCCGGTTCACCCAAGAGGACGAGTACCGCGGCGACGGCTTGAACCTGTACGCGTACGTGGGCAACAACCCGATAAACTATGTGGACCCGAGCGGGTATAGCAGCCAGAATGTTGGTTGCGGTGGTGGCGGTAAGAAGGAAGGGCCTTATGAAGGGACGAAAAATCCGGACCACACAATAAGGGTTTATAGAGAAATTGAATTAGAGATATTAAATAAGGAATATGAAATAGTAACGAGAAAAGGGACGTTTACGACTAAAATTGTTGCTGATGAAAGTCTTATAATAGATATGCCTTTCATAGGAAAAGGAAAATCAAAAGCAAATTCCGAGGGGGGGTGAAGGGATAATGATCACTATTTTACAGAGTTTTACAAAAAACACCCTGAATACTTTAGCGAAAAAAATATAATCAATTTACAGAATGGTTGGTCTATTACCAATGATCCTACGTTTAGAAAATACTATCCTCAATATATAGTGGGGTTACGCGGAAAACCATTACTCCATCACCATGTTGGGGGTGGTGGTCAGGCCATAGCTATCCCTGCGCCACTTTACCCTGGGAATGGAGGGATACACAATAATGAGAAGCAAATAGGTGTATGGGGAAAAGACCAAGTTTTTGCAGATAGACTTCAAGTATTTATTGACAATTTAAGAGGTGATTAGAGTGAGTGTCAAAGAAGAATTAGCACATTATTTTGATGAATTGCTGAGTTACTGGAATAATACTTTCGGAACTTTACCAAAGACTCCCTTTGATGAAGAGGCTAATCCCTTATTATATCAGGGTGAACCGGATGAAGATGAATATGTCTCTTGGAAGCCGATAGAAAAAGAAATGCAGGAAGATTTTGAAGCGATTGAGGCGAATATTGATTTACATTTACATTCATCTATAAAGGAGTATTTTAATTCCTTTTGGTTTTTAAACCTTCAGGGTTTTTATAATTCAAAGTTAATTATTCTAGAACCTGTTGAACCAGGAATGGATATTAATAATTTTTTTGTTAATCAAAAAAAATACGAAGAACATCAAGGAAAAGTATTAAAAAATATTCAACTTGGTTACATATCACCTGAGAATATGGCATTGATGGTCAATAACGAAACGGGAGAAATTCTACAAGAAGATTTTGAAACAGGGCATAGTACTGTGATTGCCAAATCTTTAGAAGAACTTATTAAAGGCTTGCGAGTCTCAAGATAAAATTGATTGATAATTTATAAATCATAACTATAACAAAATTTGTAAGGTGTTTAAGTTTATTTTGTCTATCACTGGAAAAGACATAACTATCACTATTAATGACATTCAAAAATCAGTGTCAGTAAACCTCGCAAGTGATAAAGGTATAGAAACTCTGAGAGCACAACTTCTTCATCATGGTTTTGAAGAGTGGATGGAAGAGCAAGAAATATTAGACCTTGATTGGCCCCGTGCCTTTCAAGGTTTCTTGTGCTGCAGCGTACCTTTTTAGGGACAGCTTACGCCCTTGGACAAGGAAAGGTTTATTATCATGCAGTGGAACAAAACTAATATGGAAAATGGAATTGCATCCTGGGTTGAAGACAGATACGAATCCAGTGATTGGTATAATCTGATTGATTTTGAACGAAAAGTGAACGAGAATAATAAAAAATGATTGTTTTTGATTGAATGTGATTGATTTTTGTTGGCGGTTTCAATACAATAGCGTTGAAGGAGATGATAAGATGTTAACCCCGGAACGACATCGAATTATTTTGGAACTGCTCAAGGACAAGGGAGTCGTCAAGATTCAAGAGCTCGTTCATGAGACCGCTTCCTCCGAAGCAACGATTCGGCGAGATCTGAGCCATCTGGAAAGCGAGAATCTGCTGAAGCGGGTTCACGGCGGTGCGGCCCTGCTCCAGGGGAAAGGGATGGAATCTTCTTTAAGTGAAAAATCCACCAAGCAGTTACGTGAAAAGAAACAAATCGCTGAGCTTGCCGTGTCTCTTATTCAAGACGGGGATTGCATTTATCTCGATGCCGGGAGCACCACCTACGAGATGATTCCTTTGCTTGTTGATAAAAGGGTGACCGTCGTAACCAATGGACTTATGCATCTTGAATCTCTTTATGAATATGACATTCAGGCTTATGTTGTTGGGGGAAAGATAAAGGGGCTCACCAAAGCGTTAATTGGCAGTCAAGCAGTACGCGGCTTGCAGGATTATAGATTTGACAAATGCTTTCTTGGCACCAATGGCATTCATGAGGAGCTTGGCTATACGACGCCAGATCCCGAAGAGGCCAACATCAAGAAGATGGCGCTCCATTTATCCGAGAAGAGCTACGTCGTTGCCGACAGAAGCAAGTGGAACAAGGTCTGCTTTGTACAGTTCGCCGCTATCGATGAGGCAGCGCTCGTTATTGATCAGTTGGAACCGGAAGAAGAGAGCTCCATCAACAACAAGACGAAAGTAATAAAGGTTGTGAAATAAATGATTTATACAATGACGCTCAATCCTTCGATTGATTACTACGTGTACGTGGACCAATTCCAGGTTGGCGGGTTGAATCGAATGACGAAAGACCAGAAATATCCGGGCGGCAAGGGCATTAATGTCTCGCGGGTATTATCCCGGATCGGCGTACCCACGAAAGCCCTTGGGTTTGTCGGAGGCTTTACGGGTCAGTACATTCAAGACCGTTTGAATAACGAAGGCATCGAGACCGATTTTGTGAAGGTCGAAGGAGATACCCGGATCAACATCAAGCTCAAGACCGGGGAAGAGACCGAGATCAATGGCGCAGGTCCTGCCATCCCGGAAGATAAGGTCCATGAACTGCTTGCCAAGATTGAGGGGATGAGCAACGGCGACACGCTGGTCCTTGCAGGCAGCATTCCTTCAAGCTTGGACGCAGGGTTATACCGCGATATCATGAGGCGCTGCATGGATAAGGGCATTCGAGCCGTTGTCGATACAAGCGGCCAGGCTATGCTTGAGCTGCTGCCCTACCGTCCGTTTCTCGCAAAGCCCAATCAGCAGGAGCTGGGAGAATTCTTCCATGTGAACATTGAATCCTTAGAGGATGTCTTGCGCTATGGCCGCCAATTGGTTGAGCGGGGCGCACAGCATGTCATTGTCTCCATGGCTGGTGACGGCGCAGTGCTTATAACCACAGAAGCAGCCTACGTGGCGAATGTGCCGCAGGGCAAGGTGATCAACTCGGTAGGTGCAGGAGACTCGCTCGTTGCAGGCTTTATCGGATGTTATGCCGTAACCGGCTCCATTCAGGAGGCTTTCGCCTATGGCGTGGCAACCGGGAGTGCAACGGCATTTTCAAGTGACTTGTGCCAGAAGGAATATATTGAAGAACTGCTTCCGCAAATTAAACTGACTCAAGTGGGGGAGAGTGCATCATGAGAATTACAGATCTGCTCAAGCAGGACACGGTCATCCTCGATCTTCATTCGACGGGGAAAGAAGCGGTTATTGATGAGCTGATAGCTAAGTTAGACGAAGCGGGACGCTTAAGCGATCCTAAGACCTTTCGAGAAGCGATTATGCTTCGTGAAAGCCATAGTACAACAGGGCTTGGGGACGGAGTGGCCATCCCTCATGCGAAGACGGCTGCGGTTAAGGTGCCTGCGATATGCTTTGGGCGATCCGTCGAAGGCGTGGATTTTGAGTCGCTGGATGAGCAGCCGGCGCATTTGTTCTTCATGATCGCTGCGACGGATGATGCGCATGATACCCATGTCGAGACCCTGTCAAGATTGTTTACCCTGCTGGATGAGAAGATGCGTGAGGCCATGTTGAAGGCGGATTCGGTGGAGCAATTGCTAAGCATCGTGGACGAGCGTGAAAATGAAGTGCTGGCAGAGCAAGCGGCGGAAGCGGCCGAAGCGGAAGAGAAGGCGCAAGCCGAGAAGCGAGGAGGGGATCAAACCAAGGATCAAGCCAAGGCTCAAGCGTCGAGTGAGGCTTCCCCTGGGAATGCTCGGCCGGCATCTGAACAGGATCGTCCATACCTTGTTGCTGTAACTGCCTGTCCGACAGGCATCGCTCATACCTATATGGCTGCGGATGCGTTAAAGCAGAAGGCGAAGGATATGGGCATCGATATTAAGGTCGAGACCAACGGTTCGACAGGTGTTAAAAACGGACTGACCGCAGATGACATTGCCCGGGCTACGGCGGTTATCGTGGCCGCGGATAAGCAGGTCGAGATGAATCGTTTTGCCGGCAAACCTGTGATCCAGGTTCCTGTGGCAGATGGAATTCGCAAGACCGAGCAGCTCATTGAACGGGCGATCAAGCAAGACGCCACTGTTTACCGCGCTGCCGGCGGGAAGACGGAGCAGCAAGAGAGCAGCGGCGGCAAGCGCGGCATATACAAGCACCTGATGAACGGGGTAAGCAACATGCTTCCATTTGTTGTCGGGGGCGGTATCTTGATAGCATTGTCATTCCTTATTGGAGGAATCAACGCCGAGGGTGAGATCGCAGAGCTTCTATTCATGATCGGTAAAGCCGCCTTTATGTTTATGGTGCCGATTCTGGCCGGCTTTATTGCAAGCAGTATCGGAGATCGCCCCGCGTTTCTGCCTGGCATCGTGGGCGGTTATCTTGCGGCTGAAGCCGGTGCCGGCTTCCTAGGCGGACTTGTAGCGGGATTTTTGGCCGGTTATGTTGTTGTTCTGTTGAAGCGTCTGCTTAAGAACCTGCCGCAAGCCTTGGAAGGAATTAAGCCCGTTCTGCTGTTCCCGCTGTTAGCCTTGCTCATCGTGGGCATCTTGATGGTTACGGTCGTGAATCCGCCGGTAGCGGTTTTGAACGGCATGATGACGGACTGGCTGAACAGCTTAAGTGGAGCAAATGCGATTCTGCTCGGTCTAATCCTGGGCGGTATGATGGCTGTCGACATGGGCGGCCCGATTAACAAAGTAGCCTTTACGTTCGGGATTGCGGCGATTGAAGCAGGCAACCTCGGTCCCCATGCTGCGGTCATGGCAGGCGGTATGGTTCCGCCGCTAGCGATCGCACTGGCGACAACGTTCTTCAAGAACAAGTTCACCGAGAGCGAGCGAAAATCCGGCGTGACCAACTATGTCATGGGTTTGTCGTTCATTACGGAAGGAGCGATTCCATTTGCCGCCGCTGATCCGCTCCGTGTACTGACGAGCTGTATTCTTGGATCCGCGATTGCGGGCGGTCTTGCGATGGCCTTTGGCATTACGCTCCCTGCTTCACACGGGGGAATCTTCGTTATCGCTTTAGTCAATAAGCCATTCCTGTATCTTCTTGCGATATTGTTCGGTTCGATCGTATCTGCCCTTACGCTTGGGGTATGGAAGAAGAAAGCAACCGTATAATTTTGTTCCGACTATAACGGCCGTTCCAAGCAGAGTGAACTCTCGGAACGGTCTTTTTCTAATATTGTGTGTCCTTATTTTCTCAGTCGAAATTCCTTTATTTTATCTTCGACAAAATGCTTCAAGTTAAGTTGTTTTTTGAGCTTGAACAGCATGATGGCTTGTTCGAAGTCTTCCAGCGCCAATTTGTGGTTATCCAAAAAATAGTAGTTTAACCCTTTTTCATAATATAACTCTCCAAAGAGATAGAGAGAGTTGTATTTCAAACATTGTTCGATCCCTTTATTGCAATATTGTATACAGGTGTGGTAGTCATGATTTCTTGATAACGAACGTGCAAGCGCATAAATGTTTTTGATAGGCAATGTCCTGTCTTCGATATAATAATGCCGATGGATATGGCGGTACGTCCAATGCAAAATGCGCAGAGCCTTTCGGTTTTGGCTGGATTCAGACAACAAGATGCCCATGCTGTTAATAATCATCAATTCCTGTTCCGAACAAAACTTTAAACATTTGCAAGTTTTTCTTAACGCCGTTTTCAGCATCATTAAGCTGGAAGGAACGTCCTTATAGGAGTAGTAAAGGGATATGGCTTTTGCCCAGAGGAGGAACTGCTGATCTTCGGGTGCTTCAAAAAGATGGCTTTCTTCTTCCAGTATCTTTAACACTTGTCCGAAATCATTTTCTTGAATAAAGGAGTGGACAATAAATTTAATATTATTTTTGTAGTTGCTATTGGAATCGTTTTGGATATCAAATAAATATTTGACATTCACTCTTAATTTTTTGGACAGTAAGTATAATATAAAGCCAGATGGAATCTCTCGCCCATTTTCTATGTTGCTGATATGAGGTTGCGTACAAATCCCCTTCGCCAGAGCCTGCTGGCTCAATCCTTGTTTCAAACGCAAGTCCTTAATAATTTTCCCAATTTCAATGGCATTTAACGTATAAACCATATCGTTCCCCCTTTACACAATTTTACACTTATTTCTCTGATGCTAGAGTTAATATGCTTGTCCTGGTCGGGAATTTCAATTCCTCCTTTTTGTATTTTTCGGAATAATCCAATTGCATTTTAATGGCTTTTCGGTAATGTTTTTTTCACTTTTCAGCTGATTTGGCCCGGATTCCGGATGGTTTCACAGGATTGGAACACAATATAACTATTCTTATTTTTCGATCGAATTCGAACCATGTTATCGTTTAATTAAGTCAGTGAACATCAACTAGACTAGGTAAGGAAGGGGAAAAAGAAATGAAGAAGATCGCGAGCGCACTTTTGATTTTTGCCTTATTTTTTGGTTATCAGCAAGCAGCTTCGCCCAACACCGATTCACCGCCAACGGCCGTAAAATTGGAACTGCGGAATGACCATCATCTGATTGGAGGGCATTAGGCAGAGGTCCACCTCTCTCACGAATAAAGTGAGGGGGGATTTTTTATGTTATCAGCCCAACCAATTTTGCGGGATCGCGCAAAAATTTTGCGTGACAGGCCTCCGTATCCGGTACCGGAATACGGATACCCGAATCAGCTCTCTGTGTTACGCTCCTTCTGTAATTAACCGACCAAAGGAGCGTAATGGTTATGACGAATCAATGGACCCGCAAGCTTGCCGCTTTTTTTGTACAATCTGATCCCGAATATGATAGCTTTGTTCGCAAGCATGAAGCGAAGAGCGGAAAGCAAATTTTATTCTACCTGTCCTTTGCGGTCTTTCCGGGAGTGCTGGCCTATTTATTGATTTATCCGCTGCGCCCCCTGCTTATGGCTGTGACGGGATTATCCAGTCATTATATGCAGTTTTTTGTCCTGGCGGTCATGGCCAGCGGATGGCATTTCCTTTTTCCGTTGTTCATGCTACGATTTTCAGATAAGCTGACCTGGAAGGAAACTCTTTGTTATCTGGGGTTCAGAAAGGAGTCTTTCAAAGGACTGCTGCTGGTCCTGCCGCTAATAACCCTGCTGTTCACTGTCTTATCCCTGCCTTACATGAAGTGGGTATTCCCGTCTTTATCCTCATTCCTGAACTCGATTCCGGCGCTTCATATGGGAGAGTGGCATATTTTCAACCAAGGATACTATGATTTTCCCTGGCCTTTGCTGCTGATTGGAATCATCGGGAACTTCATCGGAGAAGAAGTCTATTTCCGCGGTTATTTACTGAAGAAAATAGGCAGGCTGCGCTTTGACTGGCTGATCCTCAGCATTTTGTTCCAGTTCTATCATATGTGGCAAGCGCCGATGAACTGGGCTTTTATTCCGCTGGCGGTTATCATTCCTTGTGAAATCCTGGTCAAGCTGCGCAAAAACATATATGGAGCAATTCTGTTTCACATCTTTATAAATACGATATGGGGGGCTATTACCCTTTATCTGGTCGGGGTGTAATTCATCCTCATTGACATCATAGGGGAGGATAACGGATGGGCAAGCCCTACGCGAAGCTTTCGCCGCTCATTGCCGCATTGCTTGCCATTTTTCTAGTGTTAACCGTCTATATTCATATGGAGACGCTTCGTCATCCCTATATCGGCGCTGTGCTTCAGAGAGCAGAAGAAGGATGGAAGGTAAGCGAGCTAGACCCTTCCGGCAAGGCAGCGACCGAGGATGTGCGCCTGGGAGACCGGGTGCTGGCGGTGAACGGCTTACCTGTGGACAAGCAATTTGCCGACAAGCCGAAGTCGTCTCTGGTTAGAGCCAGCACGGCAGAGTTCATGCGCGGCGATGGCTCTGTATATGAAATCCGAATCGAAACAGAAAGCAGAGATGTGCTGCAAAGTGCAGTTTCCATTGTGGCGGCAGTGCTGTTGCAGATCATCGGCTTGCTGGCATACTATAAAAATCCGGTTTCATCTGCGGTTCGCCAATTTTGTTTGCTGAATTACGTAATGGCTCTGGTCATTCTGACTGTATATTCTACCGAATTGCTTGTATCGGATTTGATTTTGTCGCTCTGCTCGGTCTGGCTCCCTTATTTGCTGCTCTCTTTTTGCGTTTCGTTTGTGCTGCGTGCGGCGCCTGCTGTGTGGTCAAAGGCCCTCTTTTGCTTCCGCCTGGCCTGCATCCTGTTTTCTTGTTATACCATTTGGACCGTAAGCCAGCACGAGATTCCCGGCTGGATTCGGGAAACGGTGCATCTCGTTTTTATGATGACGCTGCTGTTTATCTTGCTGATGATCCGGCTATATTGGAACTCGATGGATCGGGTGGAGAAAAATCATGCCCTGGGGCTGGGCGCCGGCCTATGCTTCAGCTTTCTGCCCTATCTGTTTCTGTACGCAATCCCGGATTTACTGTGGAATGGGTACATCCTGGCTCCCGAATACGCGCTGATTGGTCTTGTGCCGCTGTCTGGCGTTTTTCTGTATATTCTGGACAAGCGCAGCATGGTGGATATGAACATCTATCTTCCCCGGCTCATGGTTCATATCCTTTATTATGGAGGCGTCTTTCTCCTCATCGCCTTTGCCAATCGAATGGAGCGTCCAGTCTGGACCGCCGTCTTATTCGGAGGCTTTGCTGCGGGAACCTTTGTGTACCGGAGAGGGCTTCGGCGGTCAAGACAACAGGCGGAAGGGCGCAAGGAGTGGTTGGAGCAGCAGAAGCTGAAGTTATCCATCCAGATTGCGGAGACCCGGAATATCCAGGATATTCTCAGTCTGATCAGCGATATGCTTCACCGTGTCGTAGATGTGGAAGGAGTCTGTATGGTCTGGCATGACGGGACCCGACGGGTTGTACACGGCACAGGCCGCTACAAAGACATCAGCGGCTATGAGGAAGACGCCCGCTGGCTAGATCGCGGCTTTTTGGAACGAGGATTCGATTTCGAATATGTTGTCCCCGTTCCCGGAACCGCCGGAACGGCCACTGCAGGATATCTGTGCATGGGCCCCAAGAGCAATCTGTCGCTCTTCTCCATGGAAGAGAAGAGGCTAATCGACGAGATTGGCAGGGAAGCCGGCCGGCTATTGACCAATGCCAGACTGCTGACCGGATTGCAGAAAGAGTTTCAACATACAAAAGGGCAGCACGCGTGTGAACCTCATCCTCTTCATGATGACATTCGGCAGATGAACCGTCTGTTAATGGAGGCCCAGCAAGCCGAGCGGGTTCGGCTCTCCTATTATCTGCATGATCGGCTGTTGCAGAATCTGATTTTCCTATCGAGAGATCTGGAGGAGATGGCGAATCAGGGACGGGCCGATACCCGGCAGATCGCGTCCTGGCTGAAGTGCCTCTATGATTCGCAGCAGGATATCCGGGCGCTGTGTGATGAGTTGTATCCGCATATTGTAGATAAAGCCGGGCTGGAGGAGTCCTTGCGCTGGCTGCTGCGGACTGCCGGAGAGAAGGGCGGGCTGCGTGCAGCGCTTCATTACGATTGGCCGGGAGAAGAGCCGGACCCCTTGCTGAAGTCCAATCTTTTCCGAATGATCCGTGAGCTTGTCCATAATGTGCTGAAGCATGCCGAAGCCACGCAGCTTGATGTTCGCGTCAAGCGGGCAGAGGGTGAGGATATATATTGCACGGTAAGCGATGACGGCAAGGGTTTCGATGCAGGCGCTTTTCTGGAACACATCGGATCCCGGGAAGGCGCGCATCTTGGACTTATCTCGGTCAACAGCCAGATCGGTGATCTTGGCGGAGAGATGGAGCTTCATTCCACACCGGGAGAGGGGACAAGGATAACGCTGCGGCTGCGGTCTGCAGCTTCAAGTGAAATAGGAGGGAACCCATAATGGCGTCCGAAATCAAGGTTGTCTTGCTTGATGATCATCCCCTTGTGATAGATGCATTAAAACATCGCCTGGAGCAGGAAGAAGATATTCGCGTAACGGGAACGTTTGCCGATCCGCGGCTCTTGCTGGAGCAAATCCGCCGGAATAAGCCGGATGTGCTGGTGATGGATATTTCCATGCCGCATATAGACGGCTTTCAGTTGGCCGTTCTGTTGAAGAAGGAATATGGTTCTGCTCTTAAAATCATCATGCTGTCTGGCTATACATATGAAGAATTCTATCTGAAGGCCTATGAGATTGGCGTGAACGCCTATTTGTCCAAGCAGGCTTCTTACGTCCAGATTATTAATGCGATTAGGCAGAGCCTGGCAGGTCATATGCTGGTTCCTGAACATCTGTTCGCAGCTTATGGGCAGGATAAGCTGACGCCCACGGAGCGTGAGGTGCTGGTTAGGGTTTCACGGGAGATGAGCAATAAGGAGATTGCCAGAGAACTCGGCATCAGCCAGCGGACGGTGGAATACCATCTAACCTCCATTCTTCAGAAAATGGGGGTCAAGTCGCGTGTGGGGGCGGTCGCCAAAGGATATGAGCTGGGGGTGATTGGAGCGGCCGTATCGAACCAGCAACAATAGAATGGGTGTCAAGTTCGATTAGAGACTTATGAATCTGTAAATAAGTATATGTTCAATCAAACTTGATTGGCTCTGTGCCTATCAAGTTTTTTTGTTTTTAACGCACGCTATGACATAAATCACACTTTGTATTTTAAATGTGTCTAAATATTGACACGCATTATGACGCCGTGATATTATAACGTTAAAATAACGCACCACCAAAAAAACGTATTATAATTTGCAATGAACCCCATGAAGAACCTTGATATGTCGATTGCAAGCTCCAGCACGACAACGTGCATCTAGGCTATCTTTACTCGTTTACGCATCATCTCCGCATCTTAGCTGCCAGGCAGCAGCGCTAAGCCTCGAGGGCAAGCGCATTCACATCATCCTTCCATGCGAACGCAGCACACGACTCATCACGAACCTTCCATGAAGCATCAGAGCGAACACATTCCATGTCTCGATGACCGCAAGAGAGCCCTAACACTCAGACAACTCGCCAATACGCTTTTTATCTATTTCTTATATTGAAAGCGCAAACAATTACAATCTTTATTGTAAAGGAGCGAGATTGGATGAAACCGTTTTATTCGATTGTTGTAGTTTGTTCGCTGCTGCTGCTGGCAGCATGCGGGAACTCGGGCGAACCGAAGGACGTGGCCAAGAACGGCGACGGCAGCAAGATGGTCAAGATCGGCATTGCGCAGTACGCGAATCATCCTTCGCTGGATGGAGCGAGGGAAGGCTTTTTACAGGCGCTGAAGGATGCCGGGTACGAGGAAAAGGTCAACTTGCAAGTGGATTTCCGCAATGCCCAGGGTGACATGAACAACAACCTCACGATAGCCCAAAAGCTGGTCGGCGACAAAAGCGACCTGATCCTGGCGATCGCCACGCCGACCGCGCAGGCGGTTGCGAAGGCGACAAAAGACATCCCCGTTCTGTTCACGGCCGTGACGGATCCGGTCGCGTCGAAGCTGGTCGATAGTCTGGAGAAGCCGGGAGGCAATGTGACAGGCACGCGCGATACGAATCCGGACGCAATCAAGAAGACGATGGAAACTATCAAGAAATTTTTCCCCGAGGCTCGCAAGGTAGGCGTCATTTACAATTCCGGGGAGCAGAACTCCGTCGTCAACATCGCTAACGTCAAGCAGGTGCTGCAAGAAGGCGGGCTGGAGACGGTCGAGGCCACCGTAACGAACAGCTCCGAGGTGAAGCAGGCCGCGGATTCACTGGTAGGGCGCGCGGATATCATCTATCTTCCGTCGGATAATACGGTCATCTCCGCGCTCAGCTCGGTCGTGTCGGTCGCGAATGACAACGATATTCCGCTGTTCTGCGAGAGCAGTGAATCGGTGGGGGAAGGCGCTTTCGCATCGATCGGGTTCCGGTACTACGATCTGGGCTATACGACAGGAAAAATGGCGGTGGAGGTGCTGAAAGGCGCATCGCCTGCCGACATCCCCGTCCAGTTCTCCGAGAAGCTCGAACTGATGATTAATCCGAAGGCGGCGGAGGCGCAGGGAATCACATTGACGGATGAGATGAGACAAGGCGCAATCCTGATTGAGAAATAAGTCGTTCCAAATTAGGAGGATGCTATCGTGCTGTATGCGCTGACGGGTTCTTTGGAAGCAGGGGTCATTTACGCGTTGATGGCCCTTGGCGTTTACTTGACGTTTCGAATTCTTGATTTTCCCGATTTGACCGTCGATGGCAGCTTTGCCACCGGCGGAGCCGTGGCGGCGGTAATGATTACGTCCGGCTATCCCCCGCTTCTCGCCACATTGGGCGCGCTGCTGGCGGGATGCCTGGCAGGAACCGTAACCGGACTGCTGCATACGAAGGGGAAAATCAATACGCTGCTATCCGGCATTATTTCGATGATTGCTTTGTATTCGATCAATTTGCGGATTATGGGCAAGGCGAATACGCCGCTATTGGGGGAGAACACCTTGTTCACGCAGCTTGTCTCCTTCTTGTCCAGCCTGCAGCCGCTTGCCATTTTGGCTGCTGTAGGAATATTCGTCCTGCTCATCAAATGGGCTATCGACTGGTTCCTGGATACGGAGATCGGCTTGGCGATTCGCGCCACCGGCGACAATGGCAAAATGATCCGCAGCCTCTCCGCGAACACCGACAATATGAAAATTGTCGGGCTGAGCCTGTCCAACGGATTGGTGGCGCTCTCCGGCGCGCTTATCGCCCAATATCAAGAATTTGCGGATGTCTCGATGGGAATCGGAATTATTATCGTCGGCTTGGCCTCCGTCATTATGGGGGAAGCCGTCTTCGGCCATGCTTCCATTCGGCGGGCGACCTTCGCCGTAATCGGAGGAGCTGTCATCTATCGCCTCATTATCATGCTCGCTCTTCGCATCGGGCTGGATCCGAATGACCTGAAGCTGCTGACCGCCGCGATTGTGGTCGCCGCCCTCGTCATGTCGCGGGTTCTCGCTACATGGCAAGACAGACGGGTGAAGTCCTCTCGGGAAGACGTACCGCATGTGTCCGTCGATCAGGGAGCAAGGGGGGAAAGCCATGCTGAAACTTGACGGGATACGGAAAGTGTTCAACCGGAGGACGGCGAGCGAGAAGATCGCTTTGCAGCATATTAATCTGACGCTTCGCGAGGGAGATTTCGTGACGATTATCGGGTCCAACGGCGCCGGCAAATCCACGCTGATGAACATTATCTCCGGCGGGATGGCGCCGGACAGCGGGACAATCGAGATTGACGGCGAGAACGTGACTGGTCTCTCTGAATTCGAGCGCTCGCGCAAGATCGGCCGCGTGTTCCAGGATCCGATGGCCGGAACGGCGCCGACGATGACGATCGAGGAGAATCTGGCGGTCGCCTACTCGCGGGACAAGAGACGCACTCTGCACCGGGGAGTGAACAAAAGGCGGAAGGAGCTGTTCCGGGAAAGCTTGGCTTCGCTCCATCTTGGCCTGGAGGATCGGCTATCGGCCAAGGCGGGGCTGCTGTCGGGCGGCGAGCGTCAAGCGCTGAGCCTGCTGATGGCGACCTTCACGCAGCCGAAGGTGCTGCTGCTGGATGAGCATACGGCCGCGCTTGATCCGGCCAGAGCGCAGTTGATTACGGCGCTGACGAAGGAAGTCGTCGAGCGTTCCAACTTCACGACGCTGATGGTGACGCACAATATGCAGCAGGCCATCGAGCTCGGCAACCGCCTGATTATGATGGATGCCGGAGAGATTATTTTGGATGTGCGGGAAGAGGAGAAGAAGCAGCTGACGATCGAGGCGTTGCTGAAAAAATTCGCCCAGTTGAAGGGAGTGGCGGATGACCGTTTGCTGTTGGGATAGATAAAAGAAGGGGGAAGGGAGAGGTAATGATGATTCAAAGTCAGGGGCATCCGTCTGCCCCGCCAATCGAAGAAGAGGCAGGAGCGGAGGCGCGGCATGAAGACGTGCGCGGGCTGCTTGAGCCATATCAGGTGCTGGCGCCGGACGGGGAGCTTCGCCACCCAGTCGAGGGGGCCATTGACGAGGATCTAATGATACAAATGTACGAGAAGATGGTGCTGACACGGATGTTCGATCGCAAGGCGGTCAACCTGCAGAGGCAGGGCCGGATGGGCACCTACGCCCCTTATGAAGGCCAGGAAGCCGCGCAGGTGGGGAGCGCGCTGGCGCTGTCCCCCCATGATTGGCTGTTCCCCAGCTATCGCGATCACGCCGCCGCGGTGACGCATGGGCAGTCGCTTACCCGCATCCTGCTCTATTGGATGGGGCATATGGAAGGCTCTATCAGCCCGGAAGGACGCCATATCATGCCGCCATGCGTGCCGATAGCCACCCATTTGACGCATGCGGTGGGCACGGCCTGGGCCGCCAAGCTGAAGGGGGAGAGGCAGGCGAGCATCGTGTACTTCGGCGAAGGGGCGACCTCGGAAGGGGACTTCCACGAGGCTTTGAATTTCGCCGGGGTGTATCAGACGGCCACCGTCTTCTTCTGCCAAAATAACGGCTACGCCATCAGCGTGCCGTTCCATGCCCAGTCCGCCTCCCGGACGATCGCCCAGCGCGCGGCCGCCTACGACATGCCGGGGGTGCGGGTGGACGGCAACGATGTGTTCGCCGTCTGGCTGACCGTGCGCGAAGCGATTGATCGCGGCTTGAACGGCGGCGGGCCGACGCTTATCGAGGCGGTCACGTTTCGTTACGGGCCGCATACGACCAGCGACGATCCGCGCAAATACCGCGACCAGGCCCGGCTCTCCGCCGAATGGAGGGAGGGGCGCGATCCGATAGAGCGCCTGAAGCTGCATCTCGTGAAGCGGGACGCGTGGAGCGAGGAGCACGAGGCTCGCCTGATGGAACGGGTCAGCGCCTTGATCGAAGCCGCGGTCGACGAGGCCGAGAGCTATCCGAAGTCCCGGCCGGGAGATATGTTCATGCACGTAAGCGCCGATATGCCGTGGCCTGTGGCCGAACAGCGGGAACAGAGCGGCCTGTGCGCGGAAAGGCAGGGTGAGGCATGAGCCGGAGCTTAACGATATTGCAAGCGATCCATGAAGCGCTTGATCAGAAGCTGGCGGACGATCGGCGCGTCATGCTGACGGGAGAAGACATCGGCGTCAATGGCGGCGTATTCCGGGCGACCGATGGGCTGATCGACAAGTACGGCAAGGAACGGGTCGTCGATACGCCGCTGGCCGAAGCCGGCATTATCGGCTCGGCTATCGGGCTGGCGCTGAACGGCTTCATTCCGGTCGTCGAAATTCAATTTTTGGCCTTCATCTATCCCGGCTTCGAGCAGATCATCACCCACGCGGCCCGCATGCGGTACCGGACGCGGGGACAGTACAGCGTCCCTCTCGTCATCCGCACTCCGTACGGAGCGGGAATTCGCGGGCCGGAGCTTCATTCGGAGAGCGTGGAAGCGTTCTTCGTCCATACGCCCGGACTTAAGGTGGTCGTGCCGAGCAATCCGTACGATGCCAAAGGCCTGCTCATCAGCGCCATCGAGGATCCCGATCCGGTGGTTTTTCTGGAACCGGCCCGGATCTACCGCGCCTTCAAGGAGGAAGTGCCCGAGGAGATGTACCGCATTCCGTTGGGGAAGGCGAACATCGTCCGGGAAGGCGAAGACGTGACGATGATTTCATGGGGGTCCATGATGCGGGTGGCGCTGGAAGCGGCCCGGCAGCTGGAGCGGGAGAAGGGCTGGTCCTGCGAGGTCATCGATCTTCGCTCGCTGTATCCGCTCGATCGGGATGCGATTGCGGCTTCCGTGAAGAAGACGGGGCGGGCGGTGATTGTTCATGAGGCGCACAAGACGGCCGGCGTCGGCGCGGAAATTGTGTCGCTGATCAATGACGAGGCGCTGATGTATTTGCGGGCCCCGATTCAGCGGATTACCGGCTTCGATGTGCCGGTTCCGCAGTTCTCGCTCGAGGACGTCTATGTTCCGACGGTCGAGCGGGTGAGAGAGGGAATCGCCGCAGCGATTCAGTTCTGACCGTTCAGGAGGAGGAACGCGAATGATAGAGTTCAAGCTTCCCGACGTGGGAGAAGGCATTCACGAAGGGGAGATCGGAAAATGGCTCATTAAGGAAGGGGAGCGGGTGGCCTGCGATCAGCCGATCGTCGAGGTGCTGACGGACAAAGTGAACGCCGAGCTGACCGCTCCGGCCGGCGGCGTCGTGCACAAGCTGATGTTTGCCGAGGGGGACGCTGTTCGGGTAGGCGAGGTGCTATTCCTCCTCGAAGCAGAGGGGCGCATCCCTGTGGAGGAAGCGGGGAAAGCGGAGCAGGCCGCTTCTGCGGCCGCCCCTCCGCCTCCGCTCGCAGCGGCCGTACCTGCGTCTTCGGCAGGAAGAGTGCGCGCGGCCCCCTATGTTCGCCAGCTAGCGCGGCAGTTGAATATCGACATCGAGCAGGTGAAGGGGGGCGGAGCGGACGGCCGCATTACGGAAGAGGATGTGCGGCGCCATGCCTCGGCAGGCACGGCGAAGGTAACGGAAGGCCCCGACATGCCGGGCATGAATGCGGCTTCGCCTGGGCGGGAGCGGACGGAGGCCGCGGTCCGGCCTCAAGGGGGAATGCCGGCCTCCGCTTGCGCCGAGGAACGGGTGCCGCTGCGGGGAGTGCGCTTGAAAATCGCCGAAAGGCTCGTCAAGGCGGCGACTATCATCCCGCATGTCACGCAGGTGGATGAACTGGAGGCCGATGCCCTGCAGGCGCTCCGGGAACGTCTCCAGCCGCTGGCGTCCGAGCGGCAGGTGAAGTTGACGTACTTGCCGTTTTTTATCAAGGCTATCGTCATTGCGCTCAAGGAATTTCCGTCTTTCAACGCGTCGCTCGACGATGAGGCCAAGGAAATCGTCCTGAAGCGCTATTATCATATTGGAATTGCGACCGATACGCCGGACGGCTTGATCGTCCCGGTCATCCGGGACGCCGACCGGAAGACGGTCTTCGAGCTGGCGGAAGAGATCGGGCGTCTGGCGGAACGGGCCCGAGCCGGGAAGCTGGCGCTGGAGGAGATTACCGGCGGCACCTTCACGATTAGCAACGTCGGGCCGATCGGCAGTCTGCTCGCGACGCCGATCATTAACCATCCGGAGGCGGCCATCCTGGCGCTGCACAAGATGGAGCCCCGCATGGTCGTCCGCAACGGGGAAGGCGTCATCCGCCTCATGATGAATATGGCGCTCTCCTTCGATCATCGGCTTATCGACGGGGCGGAGGCGATTCGGTTCACGAACCGGATCAAGCGGCTGCTGGAGCAGCCAGACTTACTATGGGCGGAGATGGTGTAGATGGTCGTCGGCGAAATTGCGGTAGAAACGGACGTTGTTGTCATTGGCGGCGGTCCGGGCGGGTATGCGGCAGCTATCCGGCTGGGCCACTTGGGGAAGCAGGTCGTGCTGGTGGAGAAAGAGGAGCTCGGCGGCGTCTGTCTTCATTCGGGCTGCATTCCATCCAAAGCGCTGATCCATGCGGCCGGACTGTATGACGACGCCAGGTCGGCCTCCAAGCTGGGGCTGCGGATCAATCCGGGGGCGATTGCCTTCGATATGTCCGTATGGCAGCAGTGGAAATCCGGCATCGTCGCCAAGCTGCGAAGCGGAGTGGGGCAGCTCTGCGCCGCGAACGGGGTAACGGTCGTGAAGGGGAGCGCCGTCTTCCTGTCTCCCGACCGCATCGGGGTGGAGACGGAATCCGGCTTCGAAACCTACAAATTCCAGGAGGCGATTATCGCGACGGGATCGCGGCCGCATCTCCCGGCATTCGCGGCGGGGGGCGGTGCCCGAATCCTCACTTCGGCGGCGGCGCTGGAGTTGGAGAATCTGCCGGAGCGCCTGGCCATTATCGGAAGCGGCTATATCGGCATCGAATTGGGCATGGCCTTCGCCAAGCTCGGATGCCGCGTGACACTCATCGAGCGGGAGGAACGCATCCTCCCGCTGGTGGACGGCAGCCTCGCCGCGGAAGTGAAGCGTCGTGCAGGCAAGCTGGGGATGATGATCAAGACCGGGACGGAAGTGCGGGCGGCTGCCGCGCATGACGATCATGTCGAGCTCCGCCTCGAATCGATGCGGCATGGCGAGGAGAGCGTTCTCTGCGACAAGGTGCTGGTCACGACCGGACGCGTGCCGAACACGGAGGGCCTCGGCCTCGGGCAGGCCGGGGTGCAGGTCGATGAGCGCGGCTATATTCCGGTCGATGCGGAGTGCCGGACCAATATGCGCCACATCTTCGCCATTGGGGATATTACGCCAGGGCCCGCTCTCGCCCATCGCGCCGCGAGGCAGGGCACGGTCGCCGCGGAGGTAATCGGCGGACTCCCTAGCGCCTTCGACTCGCCTTATGTGCCCTACGTTATTTTCTCCGATCCGCAGATTGCGGGAGTGGGGCTGACGCGGGCGGAAGCCGAGCGGCAGGGCATGAAGGTGAAGACGGGCCGCTTCCCGTTCCGCGCCAACGGATACGCGCTGGCAGCCGGGAAGACGGACGGCTTCGCGGAAGTAGTCGTCGAAGCGGATTCCCGCCTGCTGCTTGGCATGCACGCGGTAGGCGCGGATGCCGGCAGCTTGATCGGCCAGGGCACGCTCGCGCTTGAAATGGCGGCGAAAGCGGAAGACATCGCCATGACGGTGCACCCGCACCCGACGCTTAGCGAAGGCTGGCTGGAAGCCGCCGCCGCCGCCTTGGGGCATGCCATACACATTGTGAACGAGAGGAGGCTGGAAGATGAGTAATCGGACGGACCCGGATAGAGCATCGGACGGCGAGCGTTTGGCGCATTTTCTGAACCGGATTGACCGGGGCGACAAGATTGAAGCGGATGATTGGATGCCAGACGATTACCGCAACCAGTTAATCAAGCTGATATCGATGCACGGCGTGAGCGAAATTATGGGGGCATTGCCGGAGAAGGAATGGGTCCCGAAGGCGCCGACGCTGCGCCGCAAGCTGGCGATCATGGCGAAGGTGCAGGATGAGATGGGGCATGGGCAGCTGCTTCTGCGCGTCGCCGAGGATCTGATGGCGCCGCTCGGACAGACCCGCGAGGATCTGCTGCGCAATCTGTTCTCGGGGAAGCTGAAGTTCCATAACGTGTTCCATATGGAGGCGCCCACATGGGCGGACGCCGGCGTTATCGCCTGGCTCGTCGACGGCGCGGCGATTATTACCCAGACGATGTCGCTGGAGACGTCCTATGCGCCGTATGCCCGCGCGCTCCAGCGCATCTGCGCGGAAGAGAAGTTCCATGCCCAGCACGGGGAGAGCATCGTGCTGGAGCTGGCGGAAGGGACGCCGGCGCAGCGCCGGATGCTGCAGGAGGCCGTGAACCGCTGGTGGCCTTCGTTGCTGATGTTCTTCGGCCCGCCGGAAGGCGGAACCGTGTCCAGCAATCAGCAGCTGAATATGCGCTACAAGATTCGCACGCAGACGAACGAGGAGCTGCGGCAGGCCTTTTTCCATAAATATGTGAACCGGATTTTCCATCTGGGGCTGACGCTTCCGGACGACACAATCCGCTATGACGAAGCGGAGGGTATCTGGCATTACCGGCAGCCCGATTGGGACCGGTTCGTGGAGATTGTGCGCGGGAACGGACCCTGCTCGGCACAGCGGCTGCGGCTGCGGAAGACATCCTACGAAGAGGCGGGATGGGTGCGCGAAGCGATGCTGGCGCCACTCAAAACCTATGCGGCGGGAGGGGCGATATGAGCAGCGAACGGAAGGAGCAATTTTCTGTTTACGAGGTGTTCAGCCAGAAGAGCCCGTCTGCCGGCTTCGCGCACCAGTTCAGCTTGCTGGCGCCGAACCCGGAAGCTGCGCTCCTGATGGCCCGGGAGAACTTCATGCGGCGCGAGCCCTGCATCAATATCTGGGTCGTGAACCGCGACGATATTCACGGGCTGACGCCGGAGGAACGGGAGAGTCTTGAACGGCTGGACAACAAAAGCTACCGCGAAACGAAGGGCTACGGCGATGTGCAGTCGAGATGGCGCCGCCACAAGGAAGCGTACGAGAGCAAGGCGGATACCGCACGGAAGGAGGGCTGACATGGCAGGATATATTGGCGCAGAGTCGGCGGAAGAGGCCAAGCGCAGCCCGGAATATGCGCGGGCCTTGCAGGAATTGTTGTTTCAGATTGCAGACGATGACTATATATTGGCTTACCGGGGATCGGAATGGCTGGGGCTGGCCCCTCACATCGAAGAAGATGTCGCTTTTTCGTCGATGGCGCAGGACATGATGGGGCATGCGGCGATGCTGTACGGGATGCTGGAGGAGCTGGGGGCCGGCAAGGCGGACGATCTGGCGCATTTGCGCACCCCGGAGGCGTTCCGCAATGCCATTCTGGCCGAGCGTCCGAACGGACCGGGGGATTATGCGGATGACCCGCATTATGACTGGGCTTATGCCGTGGCCCGCTGCTGCCTGTACGGCTTGTTCAAGGAGATCCGGCTGGAAGCGTTGACGCGGTCTTCCTATGTGCCGCTGGCGCAGACGGCCCACAAAATGAGGCGCGAGCACCACTATCACCGACGATATTGGCGCTCCTGGTTCACGCGGCTGGCGTCCAGCACGGACGAGGCGCGCTTGCGCTTGAACGCGGCCGTGGCCCGTGTGTGGAGCGATATCGGCAGCCTGTTCCCGCTGGGCAGCGAGGAGGAGGCAATCGTCCGCTTCGGGCTGAGCATAGGCGGGGATGAATTGGCGCGGCGGTGGAAGGCGGAGGCGCAGAGCTTATTCGAAGCGTGCGGGCTCGCTTGGCCGGGTGATTGGGCCATCCCTGCCAGGAATGGACGCGACGGGCAGCATACCGGCGATCTGGCGCAAGCCGTCGCCACCTTGTCGGAGGTGTACCGGATTGACCCTGCGGCGGGCTGGTAAAGGAGGCGGTTCATCGTGACGCAGCGTATCCGGCATATGCAAGCGGGGATCGAGGAACGAATCTGGACATTGCTTCGGGAGGTCAAGGATCCGGAAATCCCGGTCATCAGCATGATTGAGATGGGCATGATCCACCGGGTGACTATCAGCGAAGCCACGGTGGAGGTCGAGGTGCTGCCGACCTTCATCGGTTGTCCCGCTCTGGAGATGATGAAGAGCGAAATTCAGGAGAAGCTGCTCTCCATCGAGGGCGTGCGCGAGGCGAGCGTTCGCTTCCTGCAGGAGCCCGCCTGGACCTCGGATCGGATTAGCGGGGAAGGACGGGAGAAGCTGCGTTCGTTCGGCATCGTTGCCCCGCCGCGCGGCTCCGTGCCGGGCGAGGAGTGGGAGGTGCGGTGCCCCTACTGCGATTCGCCGCACACCCGCATGGACAATATGTTCGGTCCCGCGGCTTGCCGCAGCATTTTATATTGCAAGCACTGCAAAAATCCGTTCGAAGCCTTGAAAGTGTTATGAGGATCAAGCGTAATCATAATCGGGCAACAGTCAAAGGAAAGTCAACCAACAAGCAACAAAAATATCGCGCGCGAATGCGCGCCCTCTGAAGCGCATCCGGCTGCAGAGGAATTGGGAGGGTATCCGGTTACGATGGAAAAAAGCATGCAGACCGTGGAAGTGAAGTCGATGTTCATCAACGGAGAATGGACCCGGGCGGAGGCCGGCGGCACGCTCCGCGTCATCAATCCGGCAACCGGGGAGGAGGTCGGGACGGTAAGCTATGGCGACGGCACGGACGCCAGAGCCGCCATCGAGTCGGCCCATCAAGCCTTCCCGGGCTGGTCTCGCCTGACCGCCCGCGAGCGCTCGAAATATTTGTACCAATTATATGAATTGGTGCGCAGCCATCGCGATGAACTGGCTGGGATCATCTCGGCCGAGATGGGCAAGCCGCTGCGGGAAGCCAAGGGCGAAGTGCTGGGCGCGGCCGACAACTTCATGTGGTATGCGGAGGAAGCGAAGCGGGTGTACGGCGAGACGATTCCGTCCTCCGTGCCGAACAAGCGGATTATGGTCAGCCGACAGCCGGTCGGCGTCGTGGGGGCGATTACGCCGTGGAACTTCCCGGTCAATATGGTCGCGCGGAAGATCGCGCCCGCGCTGGCCGCGGGGTGCACCGTCGTCTTGAAGCCGGCGGAGAGCACGCCGCTGAGCGCGATTCGGCTGTTCGAGCTGATCGCGCAAGCCGGCTTCCCGGCAGGCGTCGCCAACCTGGTCATCGGCCGGCCGGAGGCCGTCGGCCAGGAATTGCTCGACAATCCGAAGGTGCGCAAGATCGCCTTCACCGGCTCGACGCGCGTCGGCAAGCTGCTGATGGAAGGGGCGGCCAAGCACGTCAAGCGGGTGAGCCTGGAATTGGGCGGGCATGCGCCATTCATCGTGTTCGAGGATGCGGATCTGGATGCGGCGGTGGCGGGCCTGTTCGAGAGCAAGTTCCGCAACTCGGGCCAGATGTGCATCTGCACGAACCGCCTGTATGTGCATGAGTCCGTGGCGGAGGCGTTCAGCGCCAAGCTGGTCGAACGGCTGAGCAAGGCGAAGGTCGGCGACGGCCGCGGCAAAGAGACGGAAATCGGCCCGCTCGTCAATCAACGGGCGCTCGATAAAGTGCTGCGCCATATCCAGGATGCCCGGGACAAAGGCGGGCAGATCGTATTTGGCGGCAAGCGCTTGACGGAGGGCGAGTACGGCAAAGGCTTCTATTGCGAGCCGACCTTGATTGCCGGCGTGACCAAGGAGATGGAGATTGCGGCCGAGGAGACGTTCGGCCCGGTCGTGCCGATGATGACGTTCACGGACGAAGCCGCGGTCATCGAGATGGCGAACGATACGCCATACGGCTTGGCCGCTTATGTGTATACCCGTGACAACAGCCGCTGCTTCCGCCTGGCGGAGGCGCTGGAATACGGCATCGTAGGCATTAACGACGGCGCTCCGACGCAGACGCAGGCCCCGTTCGGCGGCTGGAAGGAGAGCGGGCTCGGCCTGGAGGGCGGACGCTACGGGATGGACGCCTTTTTGGAGACGAAGTTCGTCTCGTTCGGAATGTAGCATAGGATGGTAGGGATTGATTTTGGTGGATAAGGGAGGACATATTCATGGTCAAATTAATAGCCATTTATCGCAAGCCTGAGGATGTCGAAGCGTTTAACGAGCATTATTTCCAGACCCACGCCCCGCTGGCGGCGAAGATGCCGGGCCTCGTGAAGATGGAGGTGGGAACGATTTATGGAACGCCTATGGGCGAGAGCGATCTGCACCTCATTTGCGAGATGTATTTTGAGTCGAAGGAGGCCTTGAAGGCGGCCTTGTCGTCCCCGGAGGGCAAGGCGTCGGGCAAGGATCTGATGGGATTCGCCGGCAAAGTGGTGTCGATGCATATGGCGGAGGTTCACGAGTGAGCCAGCCGACGCGCCGCAACCGGTTTAACGATTTGCTCGGAATCGAGGTCGTGCAGCTTCAGCGGGACGGCTGCGTCATGCAACTGCATATCCGCCCCGATCTCCACAACAGTCTTGAAGGCGTCGTGCACGGCGGCGTGACGAATACGCTGGCCGATGTCGCTATGGGTCATGCGGCTGTGCCCCCGGTCGACGGGGTGCAGCAATGCGTGACCGTGGAGAGCAAAATCAATTATTTGTCCCCGGCCATCGGCGAACTGCTCGTCGCGGAGTCCCGCGTGCTGAAGCGCGGGCGCAATCTGATTGTGACGGATGTGCGGATCACCTGCGACGGGAAGCTCGTGGCCGTCGCCTCCGGAACCTATGCTCGGATCAACCCGGAACGCGTGGAACGGGGCGCGGAACTGCCGGCGGCGGAGCAGGCTAAGGTTGAGGACCAGGCATAAGGCCAAGAGACAGTAGAGTATACCGAGCCGATGGAGCGGCGGGAAGAAGGGGGCAGTACGAATCGATGGAGATGCAGAAGCAGGATTTGGAGGCGGGGCAGCCGTTGGGGCAGTCCGTGAAGCTGGAGCGCCGCGGTCAGGCCGCCATCATTACGCTGAACCGGCCTGGCGAATTGAATGCCTTCAATTATGAGACGCTGATGCGGCTGGGCGGGATCGTCGAGGAGATCCGGCAGGACCGCCAGCGGATTCGGGCCGTCATCGTGACGGGCGCGGGCCGCGCCTTCAGCGCGGGGGCGGACTTGAAGGAGCGGCGTGTGCTGAATGAGGAGCAGGTGCGCCGCAACGTGCGCGCGATCCGTGATGTGTTCGCCGCCGTCGAGGAGCTTCCGCAGCCGACGATCGCGGCGGTGAATGGATACGCGTTCGGCGGCGGTTTCGAATTGATGCTGGCCTGCGACTTCCGCTTTGCGGTCCGGGATGCCCGCATGGGACTTACCGAGGTGAGCCTGGGCATCATTCCCGGGGCGGGCGGAACGCAGCGGCTGCCGCGGCTCATCGGACCGGCGCGGGCGAAGGAGCTCATCCTGACCGCGCGGAAGATTGGCGCCGAAGAGGCCCTTCAATACGGGCTGCTGACCGGAATAGCCGATGATGCGGAGCAGCTTCTCCAGGCGGCGCTCGAATTGGCGAATGAGATTGCCGCCAATGCGCCGCTCGCGGTCTATCAGGCCAAATACGCGATTAACCGGGGCGCCAGCGTTGATCTGCACTCCGGCTTGGAGGTTGAGGCGCAAGCCTACGAGATGATTATCCCGACGAAGGATCGGGCAGAGGCGTTGGCAGCCTTTGCGGACAAACGAAAGCCTGTCTTCCGTGGGGAGTAGGAGGGTAGCGCGTGATATTCAATGTCGAAATGGAAACGATGCCGCGCGATCGGATGCGGGCGCTCCAGTTGGAGAGACTGCGGCAGACGGTCAAGCGCGCATATGACCGGGTGCCTTTTCATCGTGCCGCGCTGGATCGGGCCGGCCTGGCGCCGGAGGACATTCGCAGTCTGGAGGACCTCCGCCGTCTGCCGTTCATGCAGAAATCCGATCTGCGCGATCATTATCCGTTCGGCTTGTTCGCGGCCGAGATGAGCGACATCGTGCGCATCCACGGCTCATCCGGCACGAGGGGCAAGCCGATTGTGGTCGGTTATACGAAGCGGGACATTGAAGCCTGGGCGGACATTGTCGCGCGCGCTATCTGCTGCGCGGGCGGCCGGCCCGGGGATATTTTTCACAATGCGTATGGTTATGGGCTGTTCACGGGCGGACTGGGCCTGCATTACGGCATCGAGCGTCTGGGGGCGGTCGCCGTGCCCGTGTCGGGAGGGAATACGCCCCGGCAGATTACGCTCATTCAGGATTTCAAGCCGCGCGGGCTCTCGGGCACGCCGTCCTATATTTTGAATCTGGTGGAGGAAATGCGCAAGCAGGGCATCGACACGCGGACGACAAGCGTCGAGTACGGCATTTTCGGGGCTGAGCCGTGGTCGGAGGAGATGCGCCGCCATCTGGAGGATGCCCTCGGCATCAAGGCAATCGACATTTATGGCTTGAGCGAGGTGCTCGGGCCCGGGGTCGCGATCGAATGTCAGGAAGCGCAGGATGGTCTGCATATTGCCGAGGATCATTTTTTGGCGGAGGTGGTCGATCGCGATACGGGTGAACCGCTGCCCTATGGTCAGGAGGGCGAGCTGGTGTTCACCTCGTTGACCAAAGAAGCGTTCCCGGTCATCCGGTACCGGACGGGCGACATTGCGTCGCTTCACCCCGGCACATGCCAGTGCGGCCGCACGACGATGCGGATGTCGCGGATTAAGGGAAGAGTGGACGATATGCTCATTATCCGCGGCGTCAACGTCTACCCGACCGAGCTGGAGGCGGTGCTCCTCAACTTCTCCGAGCTTGCTCCCCATTATCAGGTCGTCATTGAGCGGGACAATGCCCTCGACCGCTTCGAGGTGCACTGCGAGGTGACGCCGGAATTCAGGAGACGGGTAGGCGGAGTTCGGGAGAGCCGGGAGGTGGCCGAACTGGTGAAGGAGATCGGCAAGGCAATCAAATGCTCGCTCGGCGTCTCGGTTCTGCTGCATGTGAACGAGCCGAATTCGATCGCGCGCAGCGAAGGCAAAGCCGTCCGCATCGTCGATAACCGCAAGCGGGCGGCAGCCGTTCAAGAAAACGAAGGAGTGGAGGCGGGATGACGAAGCTTGGCAGCTATGTGAACGTATCGGCGGACGGAACGGTGGGCGTGCTTGCCCTGAACCGGCCCGATGTGCTGAATGCCTTGAATCGAGAACTGATGCAGGAGCTCGTGGCGGAGCTGGAGCGGATGGACCGGGACGATGCCGTCAAGGCGATCGTCGTTACGGGAAATGATCAGGCCTTCGCCGCCGGGGCGGATATTAAGGAGATGGCGGATGATTCGGCCGTATCGCTGCTGATGAAGCGGCAGTTCGACGTCTGGGATCGCATCGGCGGCATCGCCAAGCCGATTATCGCCGCCGTAAGCGGGCATGTGCTCGGCGGAGGCTGCGAGCTGATGATGAGCTGCGATCTCGTCGTCGCCTCGGATACGGCGCGATTCGGGCAGCCCGAGATTCGGCTTGGCGTCATGCCTGGCGCCGGCGGGACGCAGCGGCTGACGAGGGCGCTGGGACTCCGCAAGGCGATGGAGCTGCTGCTGACCGGAGACACGATGCCGGCGGATGAGGCTCTGCGCCGCGGGTTGATTAACAAGGTGGCGCCGGTCGAGCTCTATCTGGAGGAGGCGCTGAAGCTGGCGCGCCGGATTGCCGCCCAGCCGCCGCTGGCGGTCCGCCTTATCAAGCAGGCGGTCCGCAAGGCGCAGGATCTTCCGCTGGCCGAAGGGCTTGATTATGAGCGCCAGTGCTTCCATCTGCTGTTCGCGAGCGAGGATCAGAAGGAAGGCATGCGCGCTTTTCAAGAGAAGCGAAGTCCCCAATTCAAGGGCAGATAGGAGGAGACATGGCCGTGTACGAGACGATTCGGTATGAAGTATCGGAGGGCGTTGCCCGGATTACGATGAACCGGCCGGATAAATACAATGCCTTCACCGGGCAGATGATCCGCGAGATGATCGGTGCGTTCCGCCAAGCGGGGAAAGACGCGGCGGTGCGCTGCATCATCCTGACCGGAGCGGGCAAGGCGTTCAACGCGGGACAGGATCTGGGCGATGTGCCGGGAGCAGACGGGCAAGCCGCGGCCGAAAATCACGGGGACATGCTGCGTTCGCGCTACAATCCGCTGATTATGCAGATCCGCGGCACGGAGCTGCCGGTGATCGCGGCCGTGAACGGGGTCGCCGCAGGAGCGGGCATGAGCCTCGCTCTCGCTTGCGACCTGCGCGTGATGTCCGAGCGGGCTTATTTCGTCAGCGCGTTCGTCAATATCGGGCTTGTTCCCGACTCAGGGGGCTGCTACTTCTTGCCCCGTCTCGTCGGCCTGGCCAAGGCGATGGAGATCGCCACGATCCGGGATCGCGTCACGGCGGAAGAGGCGCATCGAATCGGTCTGGTCAATCGCATTTGCTCCGCCGAACGGCTGGACGAGGAAGCGGACGCGCTTGCGGCCAAGCTGGCTCAGCTTCCGACGCGGGCCATCGGGCTGATGAAGCGGACGATGAACCGGGGGCTGGAGACGGATCTCGCGCAGACGCTGGAGCAAGAGGCGTATGCCCAGGAGATCGCCGGGCGCACGGAGGATCACCGGGAAGGCATGCGAGCTTTTCTGGAGAAGCGGCCGCCCGTGTTCAAGGGGGTGTAGCCGATGGAATTCCAAGTTCCCGGGAGCAGCCCCGGCGCGGTCGGCATTGTCGGCGCCGGCACGATGGGAGCGGGCATTGCGCTTGTCTGCGCCCGTCGGGGCCGCCGCGTCTATTTGCAGGATATTAAGCCGGAGGTGCTGGATGCCGCGCAAGCCTATATCGGCTCCATCCTGGCGAAGGATGTCGCGAAGGGAAGGATCTCAGAGGAAGAGAAGCGGAAGACGCATGAGCTCGTCGAGCCGATGCAGGACATGGCAGCGTTAAGGTCGTGCCCGATCGTTATTGAGGCCGTTCCCGAAAAGCTGGAGCTCAAACGATCCGTGTTCGCCCGCTTAACGGAGCTGTGCGGCAGCGATGCGCTGCTGCTGAGCAACACGTCTTCCCTCTCCATTACGGAGCTTGCGGCGGGTCTTCCTCATCCGGAGCGCATCATAGGCTTTCACTTTTTCAACCCTGCGCCAGTTATGCCGCTGGTCGAAGTCATTCGCGGGCACAAGTCGGGTGAAGCTTGCGTCGCCGCCGCGCGCCGGTTCGCGGAAGAGCTGGGCAAGGTGCCCGTGCTGGCGGAGGATTCGCCCGGCTTCATCGTGAATCGCGTCGCCCGTCCCTACTATAATGAAGCGCTGCGCATCATGGGCGATCGGGTGGCCTCTCCGGCGCAGATCGACCGCATTATGAAGCAGGCCGGCGGCTTCAAGATGGGGCCGTTCGAGCTGCAGGACCTGATCGGCCTCGACGTGAATCTGGCGACGACGGAATCGGTCTACGCCCGCTTCTACCACGAGAGCCGCTTCAAGCCGAGCCGGATCCAGCAGCGCATGGTGCAGGCAGGGAGTTTGGGCAGAAAGACAGGGGAGGGATTTTATCCATATGACCAATAACGCGGTTGTGTTGGCTGGAACCAGTCCCTTGCGCGACGGCCTGCATGCGCTGCTGGAACGAAGCGGTTACCGGGTCGTGTCTTTGGCGGAAGCGGAGGAGAGCGGGGAGGGCCTGCCGGTTCGGTATGGCGTGGAACTAACCAATGGCGATATGGCGGAAAAGCGGTCCAACATCATAAGGATGGATCGGCTGTTAGGGCCGGAAATCCCCATCGCGGCCACCTCGCTCGCTCTGGCGGCCACCGAGATTGCGTCATGGGCTGCGCGGCCGGAGCGGATATGCGGCTTCGGCACGTTCGCTCCGATCGAGGAGCGCGGCCTGATCGAAGTGGCTCCTGCCCTGCAGACGTCGAAGGAAGCGCTTCTTGGTCTGGAGGAGCTGTTCCGCACCCTGGGGAAGCAGGCGGAGATCGTGGAGGATGAGGCGGGACTTGTCTTCCCGCGCATTCTCGCCTTGATCGTCAATGAAGCCGCCTTCGCCCTCATGGAAGGGACGGCATCCGCCGCGGATATCGATACGGCCATGAAGCTGGGAACCGGTTACCCTCATGGCCCGCTCGAATGGGCCGACCGTATTGGGCTGGATGACGTGCTGGCGGTCCTGCGCGGGCTGCACCGCGATCTGGGCGAGGAGCGGTATCGTCCGGCGCCGCTGCTGCGCAAGCTGGTGCTGGCAGGGCGGGTCGGCCGGCGCAGCGGCCAAGGCTTCTATTCCTATGAAATTAGGGGGGATCAAGATGGGAACACCCGTAATCATTGATGCGGTGCGGACGCCGATCGGACGCTACGGCGGAGCTCTTAAGGATGTGCGCCCCGACGATCTGGGGGCGCTTGTCATTCGCAGCCTGCTGGAGCGGAATCCGGTTGACCCGGAGCGGGTGGACGGCGTCATCCTCGGCTGCGCGAACCAGGCGGGGGAGGACTGCCGCAATGTGGGGCGAATGTCGCTGCTGCTGGCCGGAATGCCGGTCGAGGTGCCGGGCGTAACGGTGAACCGCTTGTGCGGATCCGGCATGGAAGCCGTCCATCAGAGCGCCTATGCGATTATGGCCGGGGCGGGACACGCTTATATTGCCGGCGGGACGGAGAGCATGACGCGGGCGCCATATGTGATGTTGAAGCCGGAAGCCGCTTTCCAGCGGGGGCATCAGCAGATCTATGACACCACTCTGGGATGGAGGATGACCAATGACAAGCTGGCCGCCCTGTATCCGCCGATCAGCCTGGGGGAGACGGCGGAGAATGTCGCGGAGCAATATGGGATCAGCCGGGAGGCACAGGATGAGTTCGCGCTCTCCAGCCAGCGGAAATATGCCGAAGCCCTGGCGGCGGGAAGATTCGCGGCCGAGCTCGTGCCGGTGGACGTGACCGGGCGCAAGGGCGAGATCGCGCGGTTCGATCAGGATGAGCACCCGCGCCCCGAGACGACGCTGGAGCAGCTGCGGAAGCTGAAGCCGGCCTTCAAGCAAGGGGGAACCGTGACGGCCGGGAACTCGTCAGGCCTGAACGACGGGGCGGCAGCGCTGCTCATGATGGAGCAGGAGACGGCTCATTCGCTTGGACTGCGGCCGCGCGCCCGGGTGATTGCTTCGGCGTCTGCCGGCGTCGATCCGTCCGTGATGGGAATCGGCCCCGTGCCGGCCGCGCGCAAGGTGCTTCAGCAGGCGGGGCTGTCGATCCAGGATATCGATCTGTTCGAGCTGAATGAAGCGTTTGCCGCACAGACGGTTGCCAGCATGCGCGAGTTGAACATCGATCCGGAACGGGTGAACGTGAATGGCGGCGCGATCGCGATCGGCCATCCGCTCGGGTGCAGCGGAGCCCGGATTTTAACTACGCTGCTCTATGAGATGGAGCGCCGGGAAGCCCGTTACGGCCTGGCCGCGATGTGCATCGGCGTCGGGCAAGGCATCGCTACGATTATCGAGCGAGTATGACGGGTCAGAAACTCGAAAACGCGAATGGACACGGCTGATTGGTAGCCAGGCGAGGAGGAATCGACATGAAGCCAGGATTGATTCCGGGCGCCGAAATTTCTTTTGTCGTGACCGTCACCCCGGATATGTACCCTGCCTTTGACGGTATCGTCATTCACGAAGTGATGTCTACCGTCTCGATGATCTACTATATGGAAAAGGCAGGCCGCGAGATGATTGTTCCTTTTTTGGAAGAAGAGGAGGAAGGATCGGGGTTCGCTCTCGATATTAAGCATGTGGGGCCGGCCGTCGCCGGGCAGGAGGTGACGTTCCGCGCCGTCTGCACCGAGGCGGGCCCGAAGCGCATCATCTGCGATGTGACAGCCGAGACGAAGTTCAATCTGGTCGGGACGGGATCGTTCACGCAGGCGATCTTCGACAAAAGAACGATGGCGGACCGGTTCGCGGCCCTGCGCCGCAAGGTGGAAGAAGAGCAGAAGGTGACCTGACGGCATAAGCGGCGGTTCCTCCACTCCGGCGGTGTCCCCCATTTTGCTTGAGCTATGGGGGGGCAAGTGATACAATTTGACAAAGATGCAACATTTGGCAATCATACGAACGACTAGGAGTGGTGAACATGAGGCCGCAATCCATGCTGTTTACCATATACGGCGAGTATGTACGTCATTATGGCAGTGAAATCTGGGTCGGGAGCCTGACCGGCCTGATGGGAGAATTCGGATTGACCGAACAGGCCGTACGGGCCGCCATCTCGCGTATGCTGCGCCAAGGTTGGCTGGAGTCGCGCAAAGTGGGGAACCGCAGCTATTATTCCATGTCCCCGCGCGGCAAGCGGCGCTTGAACGAGGCGGCGGCCCGCATCTATAAGCAGGAGACGGATACATGGGACGGCAAGTGGTGCATTGCCAGCTACAACATTCCCGAGAGAGAGCGGGGCATACGGGATCAGCTTCGCAAGGAGCTGGCATGGCTCGGCTTCGGCATGCTGACGACAAGCACCTGGATTAGCCCGAATGATCTGACCGACAAGGTGAGAGACATCGTGGAATCTCGCGGGATTTCCGGGTACGTGGAGATTTTCAGGGCGGATCATGTCGCTTGGAGCGAGCCTGGACAACTGGTGCAGAAGTGCTGGAACATCGATGAGATCAATAGGGCTTACGCCGAGTTCATTGAGGCGTACCGTCCGAGCTATGAGAGATTGCTGGCGGCGGCGGAGCAGGGGGAGGCCGTGCCCGACGGCTATTGCTTCGTGGAGAAGACCAAGCTGGTCCATCGGTACCGGAAGTTCCTGTTCATCGATCCCGACTTCCCCGAAGAGCTGCTGCCGGATGTATGGCTGGGCAAGGAAGCGGATCAGTTATTCCAGAACTACTACGATTTGCTGCATCCGGGCGCCAGCCGTTTTTTTGAGCAAGCCTATGAACCTTCGCCCGATGCGCTTTCGGTTCGCGATAGGGAGCATGCATGAATGAGGCGCTAAAGGGGATATGACCGAATTACAGCCATGCCCCCTCCCGGACTTCCGTTTTTGCCGGCCTTTTGCGGCATATTTGCTTCCATGCTTTAACGTGGGGTCGCATTAGTACCGGATATTTTTATGAAGGCTTTGGCTAACCATGGCAGGCATACGCCAGGATATCCGACCGAATGCACTCTTTCTCATTATTGATATGAGATATTGCGTGTTCTAACTGTCTCCAAAGTTACCCATCACGACGAACGGCTGATTCGCTGCCTGATTGATTCTATCGGGAGATACGTATAAAAGTATCTTCTTAGCACACTTGTCCGTGATATACTAAGAAGTATGGTGCCGAAGCATGCCAAAGTTGGCCGAGACATTCGGACGCCCGGCCACTTCGGTGCGAATGTGAAGTGCACATGAAATCCCCGGGAGATTCGCACCATATTTATTGAAATATTATCCATAATAGTTAATTTATTTTGGTTTATTGAAGCTAAACTGATTTGTTTTCTTGAAGTTTTTAACCATGAAACGATTGTTTTGGTATGTTTTGTGCTCTTTTTCGCTGTCGCATCCTATGTGGATGCGTGGATTGAAATTGTGTCAATATCCCGCAGACGAAACAAGAAATTGTCGCATCCTATGTGGATGCGTGGATTGAAATTGTGGATTCTTGATGAGAAAATTCTATTTCAGGTGTCGCATCCTATGTGGATGCGTGGATTGAAATTGGGGTAGGAGTCTCTGGTGGTTGGGCTCGTATGCCGTCGCATCCTATGTGGATGCGTGGATTGAAATCGCATATTCAAAGGCACGTTGACCACATTCGGAGGTCGCATCCTATGTGGATGCGTGGATTGAAATGAATTAGGCACGTTACAGGCCATCCTAGACGCTTGTCGCATCCTATGTGGATGCGTGGATTGAAATTAACGCTCCAGGATCTTGTATGCCGGAGCAACAGCGTCGCATCCTATGTGGATGCGTGGATTGAAATATCGATGCGTTCCCATTCGTCCGCTGGCATAGTTGTCGCATCCTATGTGGATGCGTGGATTGAAATGCTTATCCCGATTTGCTTCCGGCTCCTCGGTTTGAGTCGCATCCTATGTGGATGCGTGGATTGAAATGTTTAGTTACCAAGGCTTAAGCGGAGAACGTTTGTCGCATCCTATGTGGATGCGTGGATTGAAATGTCGAACCGTGTCGGAGGTCGAGGAGTTGCGCCGTCGCATCCTATGTGGATGCGTGGATTGAAATTCGTATTCGGTGCAATCGCAGCGATACGTGCGGGTCGCATCCTATGTGGATGCGTGGATTGAAATCTCGAACACTTGCCGGAGGATGCCGAGATTACCGGTCGCATCCTACGCGGATGCGTGAATGGAAAAGGCATTAAAAAAGGCACGGGTGCCGAGAATGACCTACCTGCATCCTCGGCCAACTTATTTTTTTGATGCGTTCCCTCAAGACTCATACACATTCATTCTCGATATGCAGACGCCGATGTGAATCACAGCAGTACAGACATGCCTTATCGCCAGGAACAATCAAAAGGGGCATTCCAGCCGCATCGTGCCGGCGGGAATGCCCCTTTCCTATTATATACTACGCCTGCAGCGCCTGCTTGAACTGCTCGGTCAGAAGCGGCACGACCTCGAACAGATCGCCGACGATGCCATAGTCGGCAATCTGGAAGATCGGCGCTTCCGGATCCTTGTTAATCGCGATGATGACGCGCGATTGGCTCATGCCGGCCACATGCTGGATCGCGCCGCTGATGCCGCAGGCGATGTACAGCTCCGGCGTGACGACCTTGCCGGTCTGGCCGATTTGCAGGGCATAGTCGCAATAGCCCGCATCGCATGCCCCGCGGGAAGCGCCGACGGCACCGCCCAGCACCTCGGCCAGCTCCTCCAGCGGCTTGAAGCCTTCCGCGCTGCGGACGCCCCGGCCGCCGGAGACAATAATTTTCGCTTCGCTCAAATCCATCTTGCCGGCCGTATTCTGCACCACCTCGCGAATGACGGCGGCCAGCGGCGGCTCGGGGTACGCGATCGCCGATACCGGGGCGGTCCGGCCCGCTTCGGCTGACGGCGGCTGAATATTGTTCGGGCGGATGGTGACAATCCATGGTCCCGCCAGGAATTTTTTCTTCTCCATCGCTTTGCCTGCATACAGAGGGCGAGTGTATAACAGCTCGCCGCTGCCGTCCGCTTCAATGGCGATGACATCGGAGATCTGTCCCGCGCCTAATGCGGCGGCCAATTGCGGAGCCAAATCTTTGCCCTGCGCGGTATGGCCGAAGAATACGCCATCCGGCTTCGCTTCCTGCACGACGGCCTGCAGCGCCGCAAAATAAGCTTCCGGATGATAATGAATAAGAGCGGAATGCTCTACGGTATAAATATGATCCGCGCCATAGGGGGCCAGATCGGCTGCATGACGGGCAGCGTCCGCCCCTATCACGGCTGCGGTCACGGTACCGCCATCGCCTGCGGCCATGCGGGCCGCGCTGATCGCTTCATAGGATACCTGCCGGAGAACGCCGCCTTTCGTCTCGGCTACGACAAGAATCGTTTTGGACATAGTATATCCGCCTCCTCGGGAATATGGGTCTTTAAGAGGTGGTTCAAAAAGTCCATTTTTGATATCACGAAGTGATTCAAGAAGTAAACTCAGCATCGAATCTCGCATTCCGTCTCGACAAGTGATTGCTTTTTCGAAGCATGTTTCCTGCGGAAACATTTGAGCTGCTCCTGCAGTCTCGCCTACACGGCGCTGCTCCTTACCAGTTTTGGCCAGCAAAACTGGCTTCGGAAGCATTGGTTTCGAGTTCAAGCAACCTTCCCGATGCTGAAAAATGTACTTTTTGAACATGAACTTCTAACGGCAACCTGGCGGAAGACGCCGGTCTATACGACCTTGGCTTCCGTGCGCAGGAGCCGGAACAGCTCCTGCGCCTGCGCTGCCGGCTCGCCGGAGATCAGCTTGCCCGCCTGCCGCTGCGGAGGCAGGAACAGCTCCGCCTGCGCCGTACGCGCCTCGGCGGTGATGCTGAAATCGTCCAGCGTCATCTCGCGAAGCGGCTTTTTCTTCGCCTTCATAATGCCCTGCAGCGAAGGGTAGCGCGGCTCGTTCAGCCCTTGCTGGGCCGTGAAGAGCGCCGGAAGCGGGAGCTCCACGACCTCGGTGTCTCCTTCGGCATCCCGGGAGCAGACGGCGCGCCCGTCGGCGATCTCCAGCTTCGTAATGGCTGACACGTGCGGAATGCCGAGCAGCTTCGCCAGCCGGACAGCCACTTGGCCTGCGCCGTTATCGACCGAGAAGTTGCCTCCGAGCACGAGGTCGGCGGATTCCGTCCCGACGAAGGCGGCCAATGCTTGCGCGACGGCATGTTCATCCGTGCCGATGCGCTCGTCATTGATCAAGACCGCTTCGTCGGCGCCCATGGCGAGCGCGGTGCGCAGCGCCTCGGTTGCCCGGTCGGGTCCCACGGAGACGACGGTGATTTTGCCCCCCTGCTCATCGCGGATGCGAATCGCTTCCTCGACCGCATACTCGTCATAGGGGTTAAGCACGAATTTGACATCGTCGTCCATGACTTTGCCGTTTTCGATGACGATCTTTTCCTCCGTATCGAAGGTCTGCTTGACTAATACGATGATATTCATCGTTCATTGCCCCTTTCGCTTGATTACCATGCAGGAAAGTGGAAAGTGCAATTCTGGATGAAGGGATGCAGCGCGCGTGGTATTTTCCCCATGGCGGATAATTATAAGTATTGATTTGATGGTGCAAAAAGTTCAAAAAATGCGTCCTTCAGGCCGAAAAGGCTGAAAACCGGACTTTTGGAAAACCTCTAAACAACTTAGGCCTCCAGTCCTTTGAGGAAGAAGCCTACCGTACCATCCAACTGGCCGATGAGCGAATATTTCTGCCCGGAGATGAGCCAGGACGTCACGACTTCGTCCATGGAGCCGAAGATAAGCAGGCGGGTAAGCTTGACGTCGAGATCGGCGCGGAACACTTTCTCTTCGATGCCTTGCACGATGATTTTTTCAATGAGCACAATGTATGGCTTAATGATCTTTCCGATTTCTTTGCGGAGCTCGAGCGAGCTTTGTCTCAGCTCGATTTGGGTGACGAAGGCGAGGTCCGGGTTATTCCCCAGCTCGGTAAAATGAATTTCGCACACTTTGCGCAGCGCTTCCTTCGCTCCGGTCGTTTCTTCGAGACTCGCGTGAAACTTGCCGATCAGCTCGCCAAGCTTCTCGCGGAACAAAGAAATAAGGATATCCTCCTTTCGCTTGAAATAAAGATAGATCGTACCGTCAGCGACTCCGGCCGTTTTCGCAATCCTGGAAACTTGCGAACGGTGAAATCCGTGTTCGGCGAATACTTTGACCGCGGCTTCGAGGATTTGGGAATATTTTTCTTTTTTCTGACTTGCCATGGAATCACCTCGGTGCTAAAATGTGAATCACGAATGAATGAACGCTCATTCATTTTCTGCTGATATCATAAAATAGAACCGGATCCTTGTCAATCATTGGATCGGGAGACGGGGGTTCGCCCAGCGGAGGAGCGGCGGTATGAACGCTGTGAAAGCGCTTGCCGCAATGAGCTCATTCATTTGCAAAAGGGGAAAGGAGATGGTTCCGATGCCGGGAGCGATCGTGCAGCTCGTCCTGTTTTTGGCCGTCACGGGACTCGGCGTCTACGCGTTCGCCAGAGCGGTCATTCACCGGTATATGTATGTGAAGCTGGGGCAGCCGGTGGAATGGGGCGGGCGCGCGAAGCGCAATTTGCGCGACTTTGCGGTTCAAGTGTTCGGTCAGACGAAGCTGCTCAAGGACAAGAAGAGCGGTCTGATGCACATTGTCATTTTTTATGGGTTCATCATTTTGCAAGTCGGTGCGCTGGATATTATCTATAAAGGATTGTCCGGCCGCCCGCTTCCGATTCCTGGCTATGAGGCCTTCGTGCTGCTGCAGGAAGCGACGGTGACGCTGGTGCTCGTCGCCATGGGGTATGCCGCTTACCGCCGGTACGGCGAGAAGCTGGGGCGGTTGAAGCGCGGATGGAAGCCGTCCATCGTCGTCTTCTTCATTTTCTCGCTGATGCTGTCGGTCTTGCTGACGATGTCGTTCGAGCGTCTTCTGGAAGGGAAGGACTTCTCGCCCTACGCGCCGATTGCGTCTCTCATCGCGATGCCGCTGGCCGGCATGACCCAGACCGCTGCAGAGGTGCTGTACCTGGTATGCTGGTGGGCGCATCTGCTTATCTTGCTGGCATTTCTCGTTTATGTGCCGCAGAGCAAGCATTTTCATCTGTTATCGGCGCCGGTCAACCTGCTGCTGCGCCGCACGGATCCCGTCGGCCGCTTGCGTAAGCTCGATCTGGAGGATGAAGAAGCGGAATCATTCGGCGTCGGCAAAGTGGAGGACTTCACTCAAAAGCAGCTGCTCGACTTGTACGCTTGTGTGGAATGCGGGCGCTGCACCAACGTCTGCCCGGCGGCGGGCACGGGCAAATGGCTGTCGCCCATGCACATGATCGTCAAGCTGCGCGATCATTTGACTGAGAAGGGAGCGGCTGTCACCTCGCGATCGCCCTGGATTCCGTCCTTCGTCTTCTCGTCGGGCGGCACGCACGGCATCCGGGCGGACGGAGCGGATCTCGGCGAGTGGCAAGGGAAGGGCATGACCGACATCGGGCCGACGATGCGGGCGCAAGCCGCGGCGTGGCAGACGGCGGCAGATCGCGCTCCGGGGGAGATGGAGCTGATCGGCGACATCATGTCGGAAGCCGAGATCTGGGCCTGCACGACATGCCGCAACTGCGAAGACCAATGCCCTGTCGGCAACGAGCACGTCGACAAAATCGTCGATATGCGCCGCTATCTCGTGCTGACGCAGGGAAGCATGCCGCATGACGGACAGCGGGCGCTGCAAAATATCGAGCGCCAGGGCAATCCGTGGGGCATTAGCCGCAGCGACCGGGCCAAATGGGTCCATGAGGTCGATCCCGAAGGCATGCTGCATGTGCCGACCGTGAAGGAGAACCCGGAATTCGACATCCTGCTGTTCGTCGGCTCGATGGGCTCGTACGACAACCGCAGCCGCAAGGTGACGCGCTCGCTCGTACGGCTGATGAACGAGGCCGGCGTGAACTTCGCCATTCTCGGCAATGAGGAGAAGAACTCGGGCGATACCCCGCGGCGGATGGGCAATGAATTTTTGTTCCAGCAGTTGTGCGAGGAAAATATCGCCACGTTCCGGAAATACAACGTGCGTAAGATCGTTACGGCCTGTCCGCATACCTACAACACGTTAAAAAATGAATATCCCGAATTCGGCCTGGAGGCCGAGGTTCTTCATCATAGCGAGCTGCTTGACGAGCTGGTCCGGACCGGGAAGCTCGTTCCGCGCCATAAGGTGGAGGAGCGCATCACGTATCACGATTCCTGTTATCTGGGCCGCTACAACGGCGTCTACGAACAGCCGCGCAACGTGCTGCGGGCCATCAAGGGAGTCACGCTGCTGGAGATGGAGCGCAGCCGCGAGAACGGCATGTGCTGCGGGGCCGGCGGCGGGATGATGTGGATGGAGGAGACGGCGGGCAAGCGCGTCAACCTGGCCCGCACGGAGCAGGCGCTGGCCGCGAAGCCGACCGTCATTTCCTCGGCTTGCCCGTACTGCCTGACGATGATGGAAGACGGCACGAAGCTGCTGGAGGCGGATGAAGCGGTGCAGACGCGCGACATCGCCGAAATTTTGGAGCTGGCCGTGTTCGGTTCCGTGAAATCGGACGACAGGCAGCCGGTTTCCGTCTAAAGGGATAACCCAATGCATCTTTTTTTCAAGGAAAGTCATTGAAAGCTAGCAAGCAACCTCTTCTTATGTAATCGCAAAAAACAACCTCTAAGATGCATCACCGCAATGATTATCGCCAACCAAGACCTACCCAATATAACCATTCATCTATGCATCAACATCAAGCATACCCAAGTACCTGCTTCAGCAGGGGCATCCAGAGCAAGCCAACCGCATATATAACGTTGTTCTCATCATGTGAAAACAGACCATTTCATTTGGGAGGGATCTCGCATATGGTTCAACCGATTCAACGAGCCGCTGTCATCGGCTCCGGCGTCATGGGAGCGGCCATCGCCGCCCACTTGGCAGGCACGGGCATTCATTGTCTTCTGCTTGACCTCGTGCCGGGCCAGCTCACCGAAGCAGAAGCGAAGAAGGGACTCACGCTCGAGCATCCCGCCGTGCGCAACCGCCTGGCCGTTGACGCCATCGCGCGCTTGAAGAAGACGAAGCCGGCGCCGCTGTACAGCGAGGCATTTGCAGCGCGGATTACGCCGGGCAATCTGGAGGACGACCTGCCGAAGCTGGCCGGCGTCGATTGGATTATCGAGGTCGTCGTCGAACGGCTCGATGTCAAGCGCGAGCTGCTCGGACGCATCGAAAAAGTCTGGAAGCCGGGCACCATCGTGTCCTCCAACACCTCGGGCATCTCCATCAATGAGATGGTTGCCTCCTGCGGCCCGGAATTCAAGCGGCATTTCTTAGGCACTCATTTCTTCAATCCGCCGCGTTATATGAAGCTGCTGGAGATTATTCCGGGCGAGACGACCGATCCGGAGATCGTGTCCTACATGCACGGGTTCTGCGAGCGCCGGCTGGGCAAAGGCGTCGTCGTGGCCAAAGACACGCCGAACTTCATTGCGAACCGCATCGGCACCTACGGCCTGCTCGTGACGCTGCGCAACATGCTGGAACTCGGGTACACCGTGGAAGAAGTCGATGCCGTCACCGGGCCGGCCTTGGGGCGGCCGAAGAGCGCCACCTTCCGCACGCTCGATCTGGTCGGGCTCGACACGTTCGTGCATGTGGCGGCCAATGTGCATGGACAGACGGCGGCGACGGCGGAGAAGGACGTGTTCAGCGCTCCTGACGTGCTGGGCCGCATGGTGGATCGGGGCTGGATTGGCGAGAAGCAGGGCCAAGGCTTCTATAAGAAAGTGAAGACGGAATCCGGCACGCAAATCCAGGCGCTCCGCTTCGACACGATGGAGTACGAGCCGGTGCGCAAAGTCTCTTCCGCTTCGCTCGAAGCGGCCAAGGCCGTCAAGGGAGCCGGCAACAAAATCAAAGCCCTGCTCGGCACGAAGGATCGGTACTCCGAGCTGGCCTGGAATACGCTCAAGCCGGTGCTGCTCTATTCGGCGCACAAGCTGGGCGAAATCGCCGATTCGATCGCCGACATCGACAACGCGATGAAATGGGGCTTCAACTGGGAGCTCGGCCCGTTCGAGGTATGGGACGCGATTGGCCTGGTTAAGGCCGCCGAGCGGATGGAGGCCGAGGGCGACGTGCTGCCGGACTGGGTCCGCGCCTGGATTGACGCGGGGAATACCAGCTTCTACGAGCAGCGGAACGACCGGCGATTCTACGCCCATGGCGGGGCGTGGAGCGAGCTGGCGACGCCGGCGGAGCATATCTCGCTGCGGCGGCTCAAGCAGCAGAACAAGGTCGTGCTGTCCAACCCGGGCGCGAGCTTGATCGACATCGGCGACGGGGTCGCATGCCTGGAATTCCACTCGCCGAACAACGCCATCGGGGCGGATATCCTGACGATGATTCAGCAGAGCGTGGAGGAAGTGCGCCGGAACTACCGCGGGCTCGTCATCGCGAACGAGGGGCGCCACTTCTGCGTCGGCGCGAATGTGATGCTGCTTCTCATGGAGGCCCAGGAAGAGGAATGGGATGAGATTGATCTCATCATCCGCCAGTTCCAGAATACGATGCTGACGCTGAAAAGGCTGGAAAAGCCGGTCGTGGCGGCGCCGCATCAGATGACGCTCGGCGGAGGCGTGGAAGCGTGCCTGCCGGCCGACAAAATCATTTTCTCGGCGGAGACGTACTTCGGTCTCGTCGAGACGGGGGTCGGCCTCATTCCGGCGGGCGGAGGCTGCAAGGAGATGGCGCTGCGCTCCAGCCGGATGGCGGGCAGCACGGACGCGGACCTGCAGGCGTTCGTGAACAGCTATTTCGAGACGATCGCGATGGCGAAGGTCTCGACCAGCGGCCATGACACGAAGCGGCTCGGGTATATGGGACCGCGCGATTCGGTCATCATCAATCCGGACCGCCGCGTCTATGAGGCGAAGATGGCGGTGCTGGAGATGGATCGCGCCGGATACGAGCCGATCGAAGAGGAGCGCATCCGCGTCGTCGGCGAACCGGGCAAGGCGGTGATGCAGCTTGGCGCCTATACGATGCAGCTTGGCAACTACATCTCGGATCATGATCGGCTGATCGCCAACAAGCTGGCCCATGTGCTGGCGGGGGGAAATGTGCCGGCGAACAGCCTGGTCAGCGAGCAGTACATGCTCGATCTGGAGCGCGAAGCCTTCCTAAGCCTGTGCGGCGAGCCGAAGACGCAGGCGCGCATGCAGCATATGCTCGCCAAGGGCAAGCCGCTTCGTAATTAATGTCCTTCCACACTATGAAATGAGGGGAGATCGCAATGAAAGAGGCAGTCATTGTATCGATGGCGCGCACGCCGGTCGGCCGAGCCAAGAAGGGGAGCCTCGCGCAGACGCGCGCCGAGGACCTGGGCCGCATCGTATTGGAGGAGGCTGTCCGGCGCGCGCCGGGCTTGAATAAGTCGGATGTCGAGGACGTCATCCTCGGCTGCGCCATGCCGGAGGGCGAGCAAGGATTGAATATGGCGCGCATCATCTCGCTGTATGCCGGCTATCCGGATACGGTGCCGGCCGTGACGATTAACCGGTTCTGCGCCTCGGGGCTGCAGTCGATCGCGTTCGCGGCGGAGCGAATTATGGCCGGAGGCGCGGAGACGATCGTGGCCGGCGGCGTGGAAAGCATGAGCGCGGTGCCGATGACCGGGTTCAAGCTGGCTCCGCACCCGAAGCTGGTGTCCGATATGCCGGAGGTCTATATGGGCATGGGCTACACGGCGGAAAATGTGGCGAAGCGGTTCGGGATCAGCCGCGAAGAGCAGGATCGCTACGCCGCGAACAGTCACCGCAAGGCGGCTGCCGCCATCGCCGCAGGGAAATTCCGCGACGAGATCGTGCCTGTCGCCACCGTGCAGAAAGGGGTCGGCAGCGACGGGCGTCCGTGGGAGAAGGAGATCTCGTTCGACATGGATGAATGCGTACGCCCCGATACGACGGAGGAGGTGCTCGCCAAGCTGAAGCCCGCCTTCGCTCTGGGTGGCAGCGTCACGGCCGGCAACAGCTCGCCGATGAACGACGGGGCGGCGGCCTGCGTGCTGATGAGCGCCGAGCGCGCACAGGAGCTTGGGCTGAAGCCGCTCGCGGCCTTCCGCGGCTTCGCGCTGGCCGGCGTGGCGCCCGACATTATGGGCGTCGGGCCTGTCGAGGCGATCCCGAAAGCGCTCCGCAAGGCCGGGATCACGCTGGATCAGGTCGACCTGATCGAACTGAATGAAGCGTTCGCCTCGCAATGCCTGCAGATTATCCGCCAGCTGGAGCTGGATGAGAGCAAGGTCAATGTGAACGGCGGCGCGATTGCGCTCGGCCATCCGCTCGGCTGCACGGGCTCGAAGCTGACGGCGACGCTGGTTCATGAGCTGCGCCGCCGGGGCGGCGGCTATGGCGTCGTCTCGATGTGCATCGGCGGAGGAATGGGTGCCGCAGGCGTGTTCGAAGTGTTTGCTTAAACCGACCTTTTTGAACTCACATTAAAATGAGAAAGGAAGATTACGATGTCTGTGTTGGATCAGAAAATCAAAGGCGGCAGCTTTGTCATTGATGACATCGCGCCGGATGCGATCGTGACGCCGGAGGATTTTACCGAAGAGCAGCGCATGATGATGGATACGACTCGCGATTACGTGGAAGGCGAGGTGCTGCCGAACGACGAAGCGATCGAGAAGCTGAACTATGACCTGACGGTGAAGCTGATGCGCAAGGCCGGCGAGCTCGGCCTGCTCGGCGCCGACATTCCGGAAGAATACGGCGGCCTGGGGCTCGACAAGGTCAGCTCCACGCTGATCGGCGAGACGCTGACGAAGGCGTCCGCCTTCGCGCTCTCCATCGGCGCGCATGTCGGCATCGGCACGCTGCCGATCGTGTTCTTCGGCACGCCGGAGCAGAAGAGCAAATATTTGCCTGACCTCGCGACAGGGGCCAAAATCGCCGCTTATTGCCTCACCGAACCGTCATCCGGCTCGGATGCGCTCGGCGCCAAGACGACGGCGAAGCTGTCGGAGGACGGCAGCCACTATGTGCTCAATGGCTCCAAAATCTTCATCACGAACGCAGGCTTCGCCGATATTTTCATCGTGTATGCGAAGGTGGACGGCAAAGACTTCACCGCCTTTATCGTGGAAAAAGGCATGGAGGGCTTTACGATCGGACCGGAAGAGAAGAAGATGGGGATCAAAGGATCTTCCACTTGCCCGCTCTTTTTCGAGGACGTCAAGGTTCCGGTGGAAAACGTGCTCGGCGAGATCGGCCGCGGCCACGTGATTGCGTTCAATATTTTGAATATCGGCCGCTTCAAGCTGGGCGCGGGTTGTCTCGGCGCCTCGAAGGAGGCGATCGAGTTGAGCGTGAAATACGCGAGCGAGCGCAAGCAGTTCGGCAAAGCGCTTACTTCCTTCCCGCTTATCGGCCAGAAGCTGGCGGATATGAACATTGCCACCTATGTGACGGAATCGATGGTGTACCGGACGTCCGGGCTGGTGGATTCCGCGCTCAAGGATATCGATTATAGACAGCCGGATTCGGGCCAGCTGATGGCCAAGGCGATCGCCGAGTACGCGCTGGAATGCTCGATTAACAAGGTGTTCGCTTCCGAGGCGCTTGATTTTGTCGCGGACGAAGGCGTGCAAATCCACGGCGGTTACGGCTTCACGCAAGAATATAAAATCGAGCGCATTTACCGCGATTCGCGCATTAACCGCATTTTTGAAGGCACGAACGAGATCAATCGCCTGCTTATTCCGGGCATGCTGCTCAAAAAGGCGGCCAAAGGCGAGCTTCCGCTGATGCAAAAGGCGCAGGCGCTGCAAGCCGAGCTGATGTCGATCGTCACGATGCCGGAGTCGGGCGAAGCGATGGCGCTGGAAGGACATCTGGTCTCGATGTCGAAAAAGGTATTTCTCATGGTCGGCGGTCTGGCGGCGCAAAAATACGGAACGTCGTTTGAGAAGCATCAGGAAATCTTGAGCAACCTCGCCGATCTGATGATCCTCGTCTATGCGATGGAGAGCGCCCTGCTGCGTACGCGCAAGCTGATGGCGAAGAGCGGCGAGGAGAAGGCGAAGCTCGCCATGCAGATGACGTCCGTCTATGTGCATGAGACGCTGGCCGATATCGAGCGCATCGCCAAGAGCACGCTGGCGGCGATGGAATCCGGCGACATGCTGCGCACCCAGCTCTCGATTCTGAAAAAACTGACGAAAAGCTCGCCGATCGATGCGATCAGCATCAAGCGTGATATCGCGGCACGTGTCATTCAAGCGGAAAAATACGCGGTCTCGTAATACGCGGGGGCATCCTCCGCGAGGAAGGGATGGTTAGGTATGCCATTGGAGAAGCCATGGCTCCGTCATTACCCGCAGGAAATTGACCCGACGTATCAGTACCCGCGACATAACGTCGCTCAATTTTTAATCGATGCGGCGCGGGATTGTCCCGATCGTCCCGCGCTCGAATTCATGGGTAAGCAGCTGCGGTACGAGCGGCTGCTTGAGGAGAGCTGCCGCTTCGCCAATGCGCTTGCGCGCCTTGGCGTTGGCCGGGGGGAGCGGGTGGCGATTATGCTCCCCAACTGCCCGCAGACCGTCATCGCCTATTACGGCACGCTGATGGCCGGCTGCATTGCCGTGCTCACCAACCCGCTCTACAAGGAGCGCGAGGTGGAGCTGCAGCTGGCCGATTCCGGCGCCGCGGCGATCGTGACGCTTGACGCCCTTTATCCGCGGGTGCGTGCCGTAATGGCGCGTACCCGGCTGCGTCATGTCATCGTGACGTCGATTAAGGATTACTTGCCGTTTCCGAAAAACATGCTCTACCCGATCAAAGCGAAACGGAGCGGCCATGCGGTGGAAGTGGAGTATGGGGAGCAGGTCCATGCCTTCGCTTCGCTGCTGAAAAGCGTTCCGCCCTGGTTCACCTGCGTCGAGGTCGACCCGGAGCAAGATCTGGCGCTGCTGCAGTATACGGGAGGCACCACGAGCACGCCCAAGGGCGTGATGCTGACGCACGGCAACCTGGTGGCCAATACGATGCAATCGCGCGCCTGGTTCTACAAGGTGAAGCAAGGGGAAGAAATTTTTTTGGGAGCGCTTCCTTTTTTCCATGTGTTCGGCATGACCGTATTGATGAACCTATGCACGCTCTGCCGGGGAATGAACGTGCTCGTCCCGAAGTTCGAGCCTGCGGAGGTGCTGCGCATCATCCATCGGCTGCGCCCGACGGTGTTCCCGGGAGCGCCGACCATGTACATTGGGCTCATCAATCATCCCGATCTGCACAAATATGATCTGTCTTCCATCCGGACGTGCATCAGCGGCGCCTCTTCCCTGCCGGTTGAAGTGCAGGAGCGATTCGAGGAGCTGACCGGCTGCGTGCTTATCGAAGGCTATGGCCTGACCGAAGCGTCGCCGATTACGCATGCGAATCTGTTGTGGGGCAAGCGCAAGCACGGATCCATCGGGATTCCGTTCCCGGACACCGATGCGAAGATCGTGGATGCGGAGACGGGAGACGAGGTGGCCGAAGGCGAAGTCGGGGAACTGATCGTCCGCGGTCCGCAAGTGATGAAGGGGTACTGGAACAGGCCGGAAGAGACGATGAAGCAGCTTCGGGACGGATGGCTGTTCACCGGCGACTTGGCGCGGCAGGACGAGGACGGATTTTTCTCCATTGTCGATCGGAAAAAAGATCTGATCATCGCCGGCGGATTCAACATTTATCCGCGCGAGGTGGAGGAAGTGCTGTTCGAGCATCCGAACGTGCAGGAAGCTGTCGTGGTCAGCATGCCCGATGCGTACCGCGGGGAGACGGTGAAGGCTTACATCGTGCCGCGCGCCGGAAGCGAACTGACGGCGGAAGAGCTCAATATCTGGTGCCGCGAGCGGCTCGCTTCCTTCAAGGTGCCGCGCCAATACGAGTTCCGCAGCGAACTGCCGAAGACGATTGCCGGCAAGGTGCTGCGCCGCAAGCTGCTGGAGGAAGAAGAGATGCTAATGAAGCGGTAAATGCCGGCCGGCCGCCGCAGCGGCACTGAAGGAAGGAACGGCGGAGGTGAGAAAAGATGAAGCGACAATCGGCAGCTCCCGCGTCCATCGGCGGCGTGCCGCTTGAACAGTTGTTCGAGCTAGCGCGGGGCACCTTCTGGGAGTATCTCGGCTGCGAGGTGGTCACGGCCGAGCCGGGCAAGGCCGTCCTGAAGCTGGATGCCGGGCGGCATCATCTGAATGCCATCGGCATCGTGCATGGCGGCGTGCTCTCCTCCCTGCTCGACAACGCGATGGGCTTGGCCACGATGCTGGCTCGTCCCGGGGAGAATACGGTGACATCGAATTTGAACGTTCACTTCGTTGCCCCGTTGCATGAAGGCGAACTGCGCGTCACGGCGGACATTGTGCATGAGACGCGCCGATCGATCACATGCACCGGGCAAGTATTCGGCGCAGACGGCCAGCTTGGCTCGCTTGCGACGGCGACATTCCGCGTCCTTTGACGCCGACGGCGGCCGGCAACGATGATGTGGAGAACGCCCCTGCACAGGTTATGTGTCAGGGGCGTTGTTGCGATCCGGCTAATCGGCGTTTTCCAGCGTATGCGGTCAAGCAGGGGGCGGATCGCGTACGCAGTTCGCATAAAATATATTTCTTTGCTGGCGTCTTTTTTGTATGATGGGGTCAACCGGAATATTCTGGTTGGCCTATATTTTCGCGTCAAGACCAATACATATCGTACCGGAGGTGTCCATGACGGAAGCGATCAGCTTCGCCGCGACTGGCGACAGTCTTATCTCCCGGCGTCTGCCCGCAAATGACCAAGCTTGTCGGGAAGTGGCGTCGATTATCAAGCAAGCGGACGTGCGGTTCACGAATCTGGAGACGACCGTGCGCCGAATGGAAGGATTTCCGTCCGCAGTGAGCGGAGGCTCCTGGGCGATGGCTACTCCTGAAATACTGGGTGATCTCTTGAGGTATGGCTTCAATCTGGTGGCCTGGGCGAACAATCATACGCTTGATTACTCGTATGGGGGATTGGAGGCAACCGAGAAATATTTAGATGAACACGAACTGGTTCATGCAGGTGCCGGAAAAGATCTGGCAAGCGCAAGCGAGCCGCGCTATTTGGAGACGGCCTCCGGCCGGGTGGCGCTGATTGCAGCGACGGCGAGCTTCGATCCGGCATGGATGGCGGGGGAGCAGCGCCCGGATATGATTGGGAGGCCCGGCGTCAATGGACTGCGGCATCATGTCATGTATACGCTTCATCGTTCGAGGCTGGAGCAATTGAGATGCATCGCAGAAGCCTCTCATATCAATGATCCTTATATGCTTATGGTGCAAAAAGGTTATATGGAGGAGCATCCGGAAGGAACGGTTCCATTTGGGGCATATCTGTTTACAGAAGGGGAGCATGTAGGAGCGTCTTGCCGGCTGCATAAGGGAGACGTGGACAGGATCGTCCGCTCCATTCGCGAGGCGAGAAGACAGGCGGATTACGTCATCGTGAGTATCCATGCTCATCAGCCGCAAGGCCGGAGCTTCGATCGCCCGGCCGGGTTCGTCGTCGAATTCGCCAGATTATGCATTGACGAAGGGGCTCATGCTGTCGTTGGCCATGGTCCCCATATCGTCAGGGGCATCGAGGTGTACAAGGATCGCCCTATTTTCTACAGCTTGGGCAATTTCATTTTTCAGAATGATTCGTTCCTGCGCCAGCCTGCTGATTTTTATGAGAAATATGGGTTGGGACATCAGCATCGTCCGGCGGACGCCTATGATGCGCGAAGTCAGCATGGTACAACCGGCCTTGCGGCCGATGCGGAAGTCTGGCAATCCGTCATCCCTTACTGGAAGATGAAGGACGGCAAGCTGACGGAATTGACCCTCTACCCGCTTGAACTCGGCAGCGGGCGGCCAAGGTACCGGAGAGGGTGGCCCCAATTGGCGGCTTCCTGCGAGGTTTTGGCCAGGATGGCCGTCTTGTCGGAACCGTGTGGCGTAACGATTCAGATACAAGATGGCGCAGGGAAAGTATCATGGTAGGCTAGCTTGGTAGGGCGGGACGGATCTAGCTTGGTAGGGCTGGACTGATCTAGTTTGTAGGATGGAATTGAGCGGCCTTGTCTGTCGGCTTGGCATACGCTAACGAGGAGGATGGAATAGATGGAGCAATCGGGACAAGCGGGATTGGGCTTGCGCGTCCGCGGGACGAGGTTCATTGACGATGCCGGCAGACAGGTGCTGCTGCATGGCGTCAACATGGTGTGCAAAGAGGAGAGCCGCCACTGGATAGGCGACTGGAGCGATGAAGACTTCGCCCGGCTTCGCCGCTGGGGGCTCAATGTCATCCGTCTCGGCATGAATTGGAATGCGCTGGAGCCGGAGCCTGGCGTCTACGACGACGAATATATCGAGGCGCACCGGCGCTTGATCCGGCTGGCGCATCAGCATCGGATCCGGGTCTTCCTTGACATGCATCAGGATCTGTACAGCACGCTGTTCGGCGGCGGCGCTCCTGCCTGGGCGACCTTCACCGATGGAGAGCGGTATGAGCCGGGACAGGTATGGAGCGACGCGTATTTGTTCAACAAAGCGGTCCAGAAGGCGTTCGATCATTTCTGGCGGAATACGCCGGCTTCCGACGGGGTCGGGATTCAGGATCATTTTGCGCAGGCGTGGGGGCATCTGGCGCGGAACCTGCATACGGAGCCAAATGTTATCGGCTATGATCTGATCAATGAGCCGTTTATCGGCAGCGGGGCGGAGCAGGCGATGTCCGCGATCTTGGCCAAATATGCGGAGCTGCACGCCGCGCGGTACGGGGAGACCGATCCGGCGGAGATGCTCGCGGCCTGGATGGATCCGGAACGGAAGCAGGCGGCGCTCAGTCTGCTGGAGGATGCGGAGCTGTTCCGGCAGGTGATCGATGCCCCCAGCCCGGTGCTGCAAGCGTTCGAGGCCACGGCGCTCTCCTCGTTGTACCGGAAGGCCGCGGCGGCGATTCGGGAGACGGACCCGCACGGCATGCTGTTCCTGGAGACGAATTATTTCTCCAATCTGGGGACCCGAAGCAGGATTGAGCCGGTGACTGACGCGGACGGCAGTCGCGACGAGCGGCAGGTATATGCGCCGCACGCCTATGATCTGGTGACCGATACGGAGCTGGCGCATACGGCGAACGATGCGCGCCTGGAACTGATTCTGACCCGGCACGAAGAGACGCGGCAGCGGCTGGAGATGCCCATGCTTGTCGGCGAATGGGGCGCGTTCTACGGCTCGCGCGGCACGGGGCATGTGTCGCTTCACATCCAGCGCCTGCTGGAGAAGCTGCTCTGCAGCGACACCTATTGGGATTACACGCCGGATATGGACCGCAGCCCGTCCTTCCTCGGCGTGCGGCGCGGCTATCCGATGGCGGTCGCCGGCAAGCTGAAGCAGTACCGCTACGAGCATGCGCTCGGCTCCTTCAGCATGCGCTGGGAGGAAGCGGGCGAGAGCGAAGCGCCGACGATCGTCTATTTGCCGGATATTCGCCATGCCGTACCTGAGACCGTGACGCTGCGGCCGGAGGGCGAACGCTATACAGTCCAGCCCATCGAAGGGTCGCCTGCGGGTTATATGATCATCCCGCCGATCCAGTGCGGGAACCGCAGTTTGATCCTTGCGGGCAAGCCGCCGGAATGCTGATTTTGACAGCGGCAGCGGATGTATGATAGGATGCTAGATATATTTACCATCACCACCATTATAGAAGGAGTTATTTTTCAATGAAACTATCGATTCGCCTTTAACGCATTGCTTCCGCAGACCGGGCCCGGGCTCCTCCTGCTATCCGGCAAGATATCCGGATAGATGGTTAACATATTTGAGGAGGAGATAAGGATGAGTAGACCGGAAATGAACGTCGCCTTGGTGTGCGGCCCGGATTGCGATATGGACACGCAAGCGATCCGTGCGGCTTTGGAATATTTTGGAGCGCGGGTGTTTACGTATTGGATTGGAAGGCCGAGTGACTTCAATGCGGTGCTATCGGGAGAGGATCTGTATCCCGGCATGGATCTGATAATTCTCAACTTCCATGGCGATGAAGGACACTTCTGCATGCCGGAATTGGGAGAGGACGTCTATGAGGAGCATGAGCCGCGCGGGGATTACGGCCCGGAGGAGATTCGGCGGTATGCGAGGCTGGATCATCACATCCTCATCGGCAACGGTTGCTCCCTGGGCGATCCGGCATTGGCGCAAGCCTTCCTGGACGCGGGATGCACGATGTATATCGGACCGGACGACTACCCGGAAGGCACCTCGGCGCTGATGTTCGTGCTGCGTCTCGCCTACGAGATGATTCAGAACAAGAAGAGCGTGCAGGAAGCCGTCGAGGCGGCCCGCGCGATGGATGAGGAGAACCTCTCGATGTACCGGATCTACACGGCTTAATGGATCCAATAGGGAAGAAGAAGAGTCTTGGCGGTATCCGCCGAGGCTCTTTTTAATGGGCAGGCCGGGATTCTGCCTGATTTCGGCATCATCCTCTTTCTGCTCATGGCTGGAATCCTGCATAAGTGCAGTAATTTTTTGCTTTATCGCAAATATTAGGCGCAAATCCTGCAAATCTACATCATTTCCCTCGAAAAGTCCTCCCTCCAAGCCCAAGCAGGCGAAATTGCTGCATTATTGCAGGCTTCACTTAGGTGAGAAGCGGTTTCCCCGGAAAAACTGCATTATTGCAGTTTTCGACGGGAGAACCAGCAGCATACAGACTGTCAGACTGTGTACGCATCCCGCATTATCCGCTCGAGAAGAACGAAAGCAAGAGGAACGCAAGCAAGGGGAACGCAAGTAATGAAACGCAAGCATGGGGAACGAAAGCAAGAGGAACGCAAGTAATGAAACGCAAGCATGGGGAACGAAAGCAAGGGGAACGCAAGTAATGAAACGCAAGCAAGATATAGGCGCAAGCAATAGCTGCGCAAGCAAGAGGAATGCGATGAAGAGGTACTCAAGCAGCGCCTACTAACGAAGCCGATTACGAAAGTGTCCCGCGCACGGCTGCTGATTCGGTCCGGACTGCCGGTCGGGAAGAACAGGGCTGCACTTGTCCTTCAATCCCCGCATAGCCGCTGCTTCGAGTCTGGTCTTGCCGGAGGGGAGCGGGGGGCAGACGCGTGCACCCGACCGGATTGGAAGCAAGCCCGCTGCCAGTCCCTATCAGTCCTTTCCCAAGCGATCGGGGAGTGGAGAAAAATTCGTCTTTAAATCGGCGAAGTGAAGATTTGTTACCATGTATCGAGTATGATGTGATCAAGCCTATGGCGGAACGAATCAAGGGGGATGATGAGATGAAAATTGCCCGCATCGACGTGTTTCCTCTTCGCCTGCCGATGAGCCAGTCGTTCACGATATCCAATGGGGCCGTCGGGGAAGCCGGCATAGGGGCGCCGCATGTCTATGTGCGAATTACTGCGGACAACGGCGTCTGCGGCTGGGGGGAGGCCAGACCAAGCCCCCGTTGGAGCTACGAAACTTTGCAAACGGTTACAACCACGATCGAGCGCTACCTTCGTCCGGCGCTGATCGGCATGGAGGCCAAGGACTGGAAGACGCTTCACGGGGTGATGAACCGGGAGATCCGGCCGGGCCCGGGCAGCGGCCAGCCGATTGCGAAGGCGGCCATTGATATGGCGCTGCATGATCTGATCGGCGCCGCCGAGCGGCGCACCCTGGCGGAGCTGTGGTACTCGGCCCCGAAGCCGGAGCTGAAGCTGTCTTATCTCATCAGCACGCCCAGCCCGGAGGAGGCGGCGCGCAAGGCGGCATACGCCGCAGCCAATGGCTACGAAGCGGTCGATGTCAAGCTTGGGCTTGATCCGAAGCGCGATCTCGCGATTGTGGAGGCCGTGAAGAGCAAGGCGCCGGACCTGTTCTTCCGGGCCGATGCGAATCAGGCCTACAATCTGCCGCAGGCCGTCAAGCTGGCGAAGCAGATGGAGCGAATCGGAGTCGATGTATTCGAGCAGCCGCTCTCTGCCAACCAGCTTCACGGGCACGCCGAGCTGCGCCGCAAGACATCGCTACCGATCGCATTGGACGAGAGCGTCTGGACGCCCGGGGATCTGATGCAGGCGATTCGGGCGGAAGCATGCGACACGGTCGTCATCAAGGTGACGAAGATGGGCGGATTGGCCGGGGCCAAGCGCTGCGGCGAGTTGGCCCGTGATGCGGGGCTGGATCTGCTGGGCGGCGGGCTGACGGAGTCGCGGCTCGGGTTGACGGCCAGCGGCTGGCTGTTCCAGCACCTGGACATCGCCTATCCGGCCGATTTGAACGGTCCGCTGTTCCTGACCGATGATCCTGTCGAGACGGGCCCCGTTATCAAGGAGGGCCATGTTCAATTGCCGGCGGCGCCGGGAATCGGATGCGTCATTTCCATGCAGAAGATAGAACAATATGCTGCCCGTGACGTCTAGCGGATTTTTTTTCATCGGAAAAGGAAGAGATATCCATCATTTCTTCGTGATTGGGAAGCGGAATCCACTATTTCCGTATAGAAGTGATTTGTGGCGCGCGGCACGGCTGCGTGTATCTGCATTATAGGAGGAGGTGAGGCTTTTTATCCATATGCCGGCAAGCGAAGGAATCGCATTCCGTAATTCGGCTTGTTCACCTAATCGAACCGATAGAGGGAGGGTTCATGATGACACCGATGACAGAGATGAGAAAAAAAGCGCTGGCGTTGCTCTGCTCCGTCGGCATGCTGCTGACGCTGTTGGCGGGATGCGGCGGCAGCGGCTCGGGGGCGAATGGGGCGAATCCGGCAGGTTCGTCCGGGGAAGCGGGCAAGGAACAGGGCGAGAAGGTGGAGATTGCCTTCTGGCACACCTACACCGATACCGATGCGGGGCCGATCAACAAGGTCGTGGAGAGCTTCAATAAGAGCCAGGATCGGATTTCGGTCAAAATTTTGGGCAATCAGGACAGCACGAAGCAGTTGACGGCGATCTCCGGCGGAGCGGCTCCGGATATTTTGCTGACATTCTGGAACAACATCGGGCCTTGGGCCGAAGCGGGGGCCGTCATGGATCTGACGGACAACATCCGGAAGGACGGCTTCGACGTGAATGCGCTCATCCCGGCCGCGGCGGAGCGCATGAGCATCCATGGCAAATATTACGGAATGCCGTTCACGATGAGCATGGCGAACTCGCTGATGTATAACAAAAAGGCATTCGAGGAAGCGGGCATTTCGGCCCCTCCGGAGACGCTGGAGCAAATGTTCGAGACGGCCAAGAAGCTGACGAAGCGGGACGCCAGCGGGAATATCAAGCAGATCGGATTCATTCCGGATTACCCGTGGATCGACAACGTGTTCTGGCCGATCATCTTCGGCGGCTCGTGGTATGACGAGAGCACAGGCAAAGTGACGCCCAACGATCCGGACAACGTCGCGGCGATCGCGTACCAGCGTTCCTTCTACGACGAATTCGGCGCGGACCAGATCGCGAAGTTCAAGTCCGGGATGGGCAAGCGCGGCACGCCGCAGGATCCGATGCTGACAGGCCAGTTGGCGATGTATATCGGCTGGGAGTACAATTTCCGCGACGAGCGGGCGGAGGACGGCCCGATCGGCGTCGCCCCATTCCCTTACCCGGCCGCGAAGCCGGAGCTGAAAGGGTCGGGGATGGTCAGCCCGCGCGCCATATTCATTCCCGCCAAGGCCAAGTATCCTGATGAAGCATGGGAATTCATGAAGTATTTGATGGCCCGGGATACGCAGGTCGAATTCGCCCTGGAAGCGAAGGTCATTCCGACGATCAAGGCGGCGCTGGATGACGAGCGTCTTCGCGCGGACGCCAACCAGACGATGATTCCGTTCCTGGAAGCGGCGAAGAGCGAGAACTTGCAGGGATTCCCGAACAGCTCGTACATTAACGAGTATTTGCAAGCGTTGTCAGAGGAGACGGAGAAAGCGCTGAAGGGGACGCAGTCGCCGCAGGAGGCGATGGACAAGGTCGCGCAAAAAATTCAGCCGCTTGCCGATAAGGCAGCCCAAAAGCGATAAACGCGGCGCGGGGCGGGACGCTTCGGCCCGCTTCCCGCTCGGGCCTTGATGCAGGAGCTGCTCTGAGCAAGGTCCGGTAAGGGGGATGTGCGTACGGCAGATGACAGGAAGGAGGCGGGCGAATGGAGAACAGCAACATTGCCGGCATTCGCAGACGGGAACGGAAGACGTTGATCACCGGCTTGCTTTTTACCAGTCCGTGGATTATCGGTTTTTTGGTGTTTCAGCTTTATCCGATTGTGACCTCGTTCTATTACAGCATGACGGAATATAATTTGTTCTCGTCGCCGGCATGGGTCGGATTGCATAACTACCGGGATCTGTTCCATGACGATAAGTTTTTCTTGTCCATGTATAACACGCTGTATATTACGGCATTCGGCGTCGTCCCGCATATGGCGTTCGCGCTCGGGATGGCCCTGCTGCTTAATATGAAAATAAAGGGCCAAAGCATATACCGCACCATCTATTTCCTGCCGACGCTCGTTCCGGCGGTCGCCGGCTCGCTGCTGTGGCTGTGGATTCTGAATTCGCAGTACGGCCTGATCAATATGCTGCTGGAGAGTATCGGCATCGCCGGTCCGAACTGGCTGGTCGACCCGGATTGGACCAAGCCGTCGCTCATTTTGATGGGCTTCTGGGGAACCGGAACGATTACGGTCATGTATTTGGCGGCGTTGCAGGACGTACCGCAGATTTTTTATGAGGCGGCCGAGATTGACGGGGCCAGCCGCTGGCGCAAATTCTGGTCGATTACCTTCCCGGCGATTTCGCCGATGACGCTGTTCCAGTTAATCATGATGCTGATCGGGTCTTTTCAATATTTTACGGAAGGCATGGTGTTCGCAGAGGCGTCCCAGTCGATCGGAGGGCCGGAGAACTCGCTGCTCTTCTACTCCATTTATTTGTACCAGCAGGCCTTCTCCTTCCTCAATATGGGGTACGCGGCCGCGATGGCCTGGATTCTGTTCCTGGTCGTCATGACGTTCACGCTGCTTATCTTCCGGACGTCGGCCCGCTGGGTGTACTACGGAGGTGAGAAATAATGCCGAACTCTGCGACGGCCCTGAGACCCGGAGGCCGCGCGGCGCGGATGCGGCGCAGCTCCGCCAGCCGTTCGTTCCCCAGCATCGTCAAGCATGGGCTGCTGATGCTGGCGGGATTATTTTTCCTCGGTCCGTTTGCGTACTTGCTCTTAACTTCCGTGAAGTCGATAGACGAGATTTTTGCCGTTCCGTTCGTGTGGTGGCCGGAGCGCTTCTATTGGGAGAATTATTCAAATGCGGTGAACGCGATTCCGTTTTTCCAGTATACGCTGAATACCGTGTTCATCTCGCTGATGTGCGTGCTGGGCGAGCTGCTTGCCGCCCCGCTTGTGGCGTACGGCTTCGCCCGGATTCCGTTCAAGGGGCGGAACGTCCTGTTCCTGATCATGATGGGCACGATTATGCTGCCTTCCCAGACGACAATGATTCCGCTCTATGTGCTGTACAACAAGATGGATCTGGTCAATTCGTTCTGGCCGCTGATTCTGCCGGCCTTTTTCGGGGCCGCCTACTATATTTTCTTGCTGCGCCAGTTCTTCATGGGCATCCCTTACGAGCTGACCGAGTCGGCCAAAATCGACGGCGCCTCGGAGTTCCGGATCTACTGGCAGATGATCCTCCCGCTGTCGAAGCCGGCCCTGTTCACGGTTGGGCTGCTCGTGTTCCTCGGCTCATGGAAGGATTATCAGATGCCGCTCATTTATTTGAACGATCCGGCCAAATGGACCTTATCCGTCGGGCTGAAAGCATTTATCGGCGAATATAACATCGAATGGGGCATGTTGATGGCGGCAGCCGCCCTGTTCACGATCCCGATCGTCATGTTGTATTTCTTCGTGCAGAAAGTCTTTATTCAAGGGATCACGTTGACCGGAATGAAATGACGGGAGTGCAGAATACGGCAAGGAGAGGATTGCGATGCGACAGCTTTTTTTCCGGCTTGACCCTCATTTGAAGCTTTACTTTGACGGACTGCTGCGGCGGGAGGAGAATAGCGGCGCGCTCTATATTTTGGATGACGAGCTCGGGGATCGGGCGAGCTGCTGCACGACGGCCGCCGTCGCCAGCTTCTATGCGCAGGATTGGCTGCTGCGCGGCGGGGACGGAGCGGACATCGCCCGCGAGCTGGCGAAGGACGTGCGCCGCCGCCAGCTTCCGGGCGGAGGCTATTCCCAGCCTTATTACGTCAAGCAGGGGGAGGAGCCGCCCATCGATATCGCCGAGGTCGGCGCGGCGGCGGACAGCTTGTATTATGTATACCGGACGACCGGGAGCCCGGAGGCGAAGCAGAGTCTGGTGCGGTCGGCCGAGTATCTGCTGACGCAGGTGGCCAAGCAGAATCCGGGCGTGGTGCTCAAGCGGCCGGGCGAGGATTTCGATGTCCTGAACGGCGACATGTATGCGGCGCATACGTTCGGCCGGGCCTATGAGCTGACCGGCGAGGCGGTCTTCCTGCAGAAGGTGGAGGACGTGTTCGTCCATCTGATGAACCGCTTCGGCCGCCATGCCGCCGGCTGGTGGCCGTATATTGAACGCTGGGACGGCTCGGTCGTGATGGGGAACAGCGTGCTGTACCAGGCGACGATCGTCGGCCTGGGCGCGACCGTTGCGCCGCTGCTGCCGGCAGAGCGGCGCGCGGCCTGGAGCCGCGTATCCGAGGAAGCGGTGGATACGATGATCGAGGCGATCCGGCAGCCGCCGTCGGAAGAGACGGAAGCGCCGTGGTGGACGCGCGATTGGACGCTCGGCTGGGAGCTGTACATGGCGCTCTGGCGCTGCGGGACCCGGCCGGAGATCCGCGAGCTCGGGAGGAAGCGCTTCGCGGAAGTCGCGGACGATGTCAGCGCCCGGGGCATGGCCCTGTTCCGGCCGAACATCCGGCATGAGGAGCCGGATCGGACGCCGGTGACGACCACCTTCCGCAAGGCGGCCGGGTTCGCCGGCACGATGGCGGCATTGGCATTCGAAGCCGCTGCAGAGGAAGCCTGACGGGAGGACGAGGAATTCCGGCGGTGACCGACACGAATGACGGCACAGCCGATCAAGGTATTCGAGGAGGCGTTACATACCGATGAGACAAATCGTGGTAAGGCAGCGGCAGGCCGTGCTGGAGGAGGCCGAAGCGCCGGTCTTGTCCGCATCTCACCCGGCCCGGGTGCTGGTGAAGGTCAGATATTCTTCGATCAGCCCCGGCACGGAGCTGAATCTGATCCATCATATGGAGGTCCCGGACGGCTTCCCGCTCGGCTACAGCGCCTCCGGCCAGGTGCTGGAGGTCGGGCCGGAGGCGGCCGGCCTTGCGCCGGGGGACTGGGTGGCCTGCTACGGCGGCCCGTATGTGTATCATGCGGAGCAGCTGTCCGTTCCGCGCCAGCTCTGCGTAAAGCTGTCCGACGAGTTCCGGCTGCGCGAAGCGGCGCTGGTCGGCCTCGGATCGGTAGCGATTCACAGCGTGCGCCGGCTCGGGCGGCAGTTCGGCGAATCGGTCTGGGTGGTCGGCCTGGGTCTGCTCGGCCAGCTTATCGCGAAATTCAGCCATCAGGCGAATTACCGGGTGTTCGCGACCGATATGAACCCGGCCCGCATCGCGGCCGTGCAGGCGAGCGGGGTGGATGCGGCCTATCTCGCCGACGATGAAGCGCTGGACGACTACGCGGAGCGGTTCACCGCCGGCTTCGGCTTCGACAGCATCGCGCTCGTCGCCCATTCCTCCCGTCCGCGCATCATCGCGGCGACAATGCAGAAGCTGGCCTTCCGCGGCACCTACGCGGTCGTGGGCAATGTCCCGATCGAGTTTCCGCGCGAGCTGTTTTTCCAGAAGGAAGCGGATTTCGTCATTGCCCGCGCCGCGGGTCCCGGCCGCTATGACCGGCAGTATGAGGAGCAGGGCATCGATTATCCTTACGCCTATGTGCGTTGGACGGAAGGGCGGAACATGGCGGAATTCGTCCGTCAGCTGGAGGCGGGCCGCATCCGCCTGAACCCGCTGATTACGCATGAATATGCCATCGGCGATGCGCCGGCAGCCTATGAAGCGCTTCATGCGGATATGAGCGGCGCGCTGGGAGTATTGCTCCGGTATGACTCGTAGCGCCGCGGCGGTCCGGGCCCGGCGCCTTCGGCGAGGGGAGCGCGGATAAGCTGTATGATGAAGGAAAGAGGTGACCGCGATGAGGCGATCCCAGGTGACCGGGATCAATCAATCGTCCATTCTCCGCATCTCAAGCATTTATCCTTCTCTGACGAAGTCCGAGAAAAAGGTAGCGGATATCGTACTGAAGGATCCGGAGACGGCGGTATTTTACACGATAACCGATCTGTCCAAGCAGGCGGAGGTCGGAGACACGTCCGTCATCCGCTTCTGCCGGAAGCTCGGATATTCGGGCTATCAAGAATTCAAGCTGTCGCTCGCGCAGAACCTGGGGACCGTGGAAGAGCAGATATCGGGCGCCCTCGAGCCAGGTGTGATTTTGTATGATAGATTGCAAAAAACGCCTTCCAAGTGGGAAATGGAGGGATATACCGGGAAACCTTTGGACTACGTGGGATTTCGGGCTTACGAAGGTAGAAAAAGTGGGATTGTGTTGTTTGCAAAAAAACGGCGTCGGCAGCAGACGGAAGAATGACTATGCTGCCGACGTTTTTTTGTCTTTCATGTTCTTTAAAATCTTTAAAAAGCCTTGCAAACCTTATTATATCGCCTTTAATAGGTGATTTATAATGGTCGGGGATATCATTTGGTGAACGTTAGAAAACCTGCTGTTTCAACGTGACCAACATGACAAAGTAATTTAATGGTCACATTGATAAAAAGCCCGTTATCTCAATGCAAGCGAACGTTTACCTGAAGAGAATGTCACATTGAAGAAGATAGGAAATCCTATCATTTAGGAAAAAAATTAAGCTGATTTAGTGGCCGCATCTTCTCTTCCGTCTCCATTCTTCGAGTTTGATTGTTTGCTAGAACTGACAGAATCCTTTGCTGCCAGCATTTCGTCGATGTGCCCCTCTATCTTCCCTTTTTGCCTTTCCCCTAATTGATGAAACTTTGCCAGGAGTTCTAAGTCCTCTGATGCGATTTCGTAACTAGGTGGGAACTTTTTAGGTTCGTCATTTTGTTCTGATAACGAAACATCACTCTTCCCAAAAAGAAGCCAATCCGCAGACACATTAAATATCTTGCATATAGCGATAATCGTTTGTGCGGATGGTTCATAATTATCACTTTCATAGTTACTGATGTTTCCCTTCTTTTTTCCTATCAGTTCAGCCATTTTCTCCTGTGTAAGCTGGTGCTTGTCTCTTAAAAAACGCAGTCTCTTCCCGATTGTTTCCATAACGAAACACTCCCTTGAAATAAAGTTGCGAAATCGAATATTTATCGTTGACATGTTGCGATATCGAAACTATAATGATGATAGATAGTTAATCATATCAAAATCTTAGCACACAACATGAGTCGAAAACAGACGAATTACCTGTCCTTAAAAAACTAAATATCAAAAGGTACTAATTTTATTCCACTTTTGGAAGGGGGGGGTGAATGTGAGTTCCGTTTTAAGTAACACATTGAAGGAGCAAATAGAGACAACAGACTCTGTTATCAGAGAGTTATTGGGAAGTGATATGACATCCGCAGAAAATGGAGCGATTATAACTTCTGCGCAGGAGAGCGCACTCGACGCATATGGGGATATGCTCGTAGCACACGAGAAAGAGCTGATTGTTCAGCTCCAAAACCTTGTAATAGAGTACAGCGCCAAAATTGCAGCCAATCGTAAATTACAACGTCTAATTGGACGTGAGATTGGCAGAAGAGAAGTCTTGAGAGAACGAATCGAAGCAGGTGAACACATATGAAAAAACGCAAACTATCACCAGTTGGCGTAATTATCAAAAAGCGCCTCATCGAGATGGGAATGACACAATATCAACTTGCGGCTGAAGTTGGAACGAGCAGCAACTACATTTATCTGATTATGATTGGAGAGCGCTCCGGCAAAACCTTTTTACGCAAAATAGAAGCCGCACTTGGAATAGACCTTCAAACATTCATTAAATCCGCATGACCGTTCATTTGGGTAATGTGGGTACTTGAAAGGAGGTGAATACGTATGCGAGATGCCCACGCATTAATCACATTATTATGTGATGCAGATATGAGGACGCGGGAGGGGCTTACAGCTTACTCTAGTCAAATCACACTTTGGGAAGTTGCTGAACTATATGTCAACTATGAAATGAGAAAAGTCGCCCTGCCAGGCGACCCTTCGAAAAAAAGTAACTGTAAGTAGTATATCACATCATCGTAGTCACGGAAAGGAGGAGTGGTATGGCTGTTTTACTCAGTATTGATAAAGCCGCCAAATTAGAAGGCGTAGCTAAAAATACCCTGATCAAGCGGATTGGAAGAGGGAGCTTGCAAGCTGTCCAGCAGCCCGTGAATGGTCGCCGGGGGTATGAGCATCGCATCTCCCTCTCCGACCTGTCTGCGAAGGCGCAAGCAAGGTTTTACAATGAACAGCTCATGCAGGTTGCTCCACCTAAGCTACAGCCAGCAGAGCGCCTGCTGGACAAATCGCTTGAGAGTTTGACGGATCGTCAACGAGAGCAAGCTGCCCATTGGCGGCGAGTATTAGAGGAATGGCGTGCCTACATCGCAGATTACCCTAGACAGGGGACGGAGAAAACCAAGGATTTCATCGATGAGTACAATCGCTGGCATCCAACGATGCCACTAACAGAGCGGACCCTCCGCCATAAATGGAAGCTATACCGTGAGTTCGGCGAGGTGGCGCTTGCTGATGGCCGTGCCGATCGGGCCGACAAAGGAACAACGTCTATTCCTGACACAGCATGGTCTGTATTTTTGCAATGGTGGCTTGATGAAGGTCAGCCAACGGTAATGCATACCTATAATCTGCTCATTGAGTGGGCCAAGTTGGATATGCCGAAGCTTCTCCCGCTTCCAGCGGTGGATAGCTTTTATCGGGAAGTAAAAAAGATTCCTAAACCGGTCGTTGATTTCTTCCGCTATGGAAAAAAGAAATTCGAAGACGAAGCGCTCCCCTTCATTCAGCGCATGTACGACTGGATGGACAGCAATGATGTATGGGTAGCTGACTATCATACCTTGGACATATTTGTCCGGGATGACTATACGAGGCGGATCATGCGGCCTCATGTGGTCGCGTGGCTGGATGTACGCAGCCGGAAGATTCTCGCCGTCACGGTATGCGAGAGTTCCAATTCAGACGGGGTTATTAGTTCGTTTCGGAAGGCCGTCAATGAGTATGGCATTCCCAAAAGCGTCTATCTGGATAACGGTCGTGAGTTTCTGGTTCGGGACTTCGGCGGGCGCGGGAAACGGAAAACATCGAATAAAGCCAGTTATGGCGAGACGATACTGGAACGGCTGCAGGTGGAAATGGTCAATGCCCAGGTCGCTAACGCGAAGGCGAAAATCATCGAGCGAGCCTTCAGAACGTTCAGCGAACAATTTTCGAAGCTGGTCGAGACCTACACCGGCAGTAGTCCGGACCGGAAGCCTCACCGGCTGGAAGGAGTCTTGAAGAAAGGCGATAATATCCCACTCCGTTCGGAGATTGAAGAAAAATTGTGGACTTATATCGAGGGCTGGTATAACACGCGCACTAGCTCAGCTGCAGGAGTTAACGGCATGACCCGAAATGAAGCATACGAGAAAAATCTGATTACGAAACGGGTCGCGACAAAAGAAGAATTAAACCTGATGCTGCTCCGAACCGCCCGGCTGCAGTCGGTATGTCGCAATGGCGTCTATCTCGAATTTGGAGATACCAAGGTCTGGTTCTATGACCCGGAACTGGTCATGAATCATATGAAGCAAAAAGTTTTCGTCCGTTACAATCCGGAAGATTTATCAACCGTTCGGGTGGATGATGAGAATGGCCGCTTTATTATGGAGGCCCAATTGAAAGACGCTGGTGGATATGGCGGCGAGACAGACAAGGAAGCGATAAAGCGCAATGAGAAATTGAAAAAGCTCCAACGTGAAAATGTCAAGGAGTATATGGAGCGCCTTACAGATACGATTGAAGCGCCGCCTATGATGGATGTGCTCATGCGCGCCGCTCAACGCAATATCGAAGATGAGCAGTCGCGCAGTTATGAAGCTGAAATATTGGAGCCTGTCCGGATGGAAAGCTACCGGCCACCGCGTGCGGCGGGCGCAGAGGAAGACAACCTGATTGATTTGGAACGGATGATCGAAAATGCGCGGAGAAAGAAAGGAGAATGACCTGTGAAAGTACGGATACAGACATATATGCGCGAACAAGGACTGTCGCAGTCCGCCACGGCGAAGCTGTTAGGAATCGGGGAAAGTACGTTAAGCCGCTACTTGAGCGGTACATATCCGAATCCGGAGTCCATTGAGATGAAGATTTCGGATTTGCTCGAAAAAGAGGAACTGCGTCAAACCGTGACAGGACTGAATGATATTCCCTTCGCCCTGACCTCTATCTCCCAGCAAGTGATGAAGACGTTAGAGTATGCCCGGATTAAGCGAAACATCAGTGTAATCTACGGCGATGCGGGGATCGGGAAGACCCGTACTGCCAAGGAATGGGCCAGAGGTAAGACAGATGTTGTTCTGCTTACCGTTTCCCCAGCGCTAGGCAATCCGAAATCATTTTTCAAGTATTTAGCGCGTGAATTGAAAACAGTGAAGAACGGACATATCGACGATCTGTATTTGGAACTCTGTGACCGGCTAACCGGGAGCGACAAAATGATTGTCATTGATGAAGCCCAGCATCTGACCCTCAAGACGCTTGAAAATATTCGCGGGATTCAGGAGACGGCAGACGTGGCAATTGTCCTGATTGGGAACGAGATGATTTACACAAAAATGGTAGGCAGGCAGCAAGCGGAATTTGCGCAGCTATTCTCCCGCATCGGATGGCGGAAGCATTTGCTGACAGATCATTTTGTACAGGAGGATGTGCAGAAGGTGTTTGGTGGACATCTGGATGAGGAAGCGCTGAGGCTGCTGCTGGATATCTGCCATAGCAAATACGGACTGCGTGGCGCGGAACATGTATATATCAATTCCTCCAATAATGGCGATGTCTCGGCCAAAGGACTCCGGGCCATGTCCCGCACGATGGGGATTGTCTTATGAACAAGGACCGCCTTGTCAGCGACGTCAAGACCCGGAAGATGAACGAGGAAGAATTGGCCCGCCTCCGCGAACTGCCTTCCCTTCCTCCCACCGGCTCAGACGGTCAGCGTCTCAAGCCTCCATTTCAAATTCCGCAGCGTAAACGCAAATAGCCGGAATGCCCTCATCGGGACGTTGGGCGCGATTGGCTTTGCGCCCCTGATGAGGGCAGACCAGAAAGGAGAATAGACCATGACTGACTCAATCAAAGTGAAACACATTCAATTCGATGGTTTGGAGATTGGGAATACAATTGAAATCCGGTCCGGACATTATGCGGGTCGTCACGGTGTTATCAAGGACATGGGTGTGTTCTCATGTATGGGAGGCGCGTTGACATATACAGGTGTTCGCGTTGAGGTAAACGGCTTGGCTGGAACGTTAGTGCTCAATCCAGCGGACATTATTACGGTTCCCCATTCCTCCCAGGAAAACGACGGCCTTTTCTTTGCTGAATTGGATATATAAGCCGAAACGCTCCTTACTGGGGCGTCGGGCGCGAATGGCCTTGCGCCCCTGATGATGGCAGGCCAGAAAGGAGGATTTCCCAATGCTGACAGAACGGGTGAGGATGGCATCGGATGTCATCAATAGTCCCATGGATTCGAATGAATTTTGCAGACTGATTCAACAAACAAAAGGCATGACAGGGTACGACATGGAAGAATGGCTTTCTTCACTTACAAACGAACAGTTACGAGGCATTAAGAAATGCGCGGGGCATCTCTTTAACTTTACAACGAAAGCTTTGTTGAATCGATAAGATGGAAATCGAGATGGAAAAAGGCAGACGGCTAGCAACAAAACCGGTAACCCCGCAAGTCTGGAGAGATATTGAGATAACATTAAGAGACTTCTTCCACCGGATAAAACTCCGGTGTGACGGGTATGAAGTCACGCTTCAATTACAGAGGATCAGCGTCTTTCGTAATGCCATTGCGGTTTATATTAACGGTGAGATGAACTACAGCTGGCTTTTGGAAGAATGCGAGGAACGAAAGCGCTTTTTTTCGGTCTCATCACGCCAGTATTATTCCACGAAGGATATCAAGGACTTCAAGAAGATTGGTGGTAAACGATTAGAGCGTGAAATGAAAGCTCGCGGTAAATATACCACGTACCAACCCTATTGGTCATCATTTCGTTCATTAAAAACTCATTTTATGAAGAACAACCAGAACATTGAGTTGGTTATCGAGGAAGGAGTTGAGGAAGTTTGAGCAATGAACCCAATGGAATGACAATGTACATCGAGAAACTCCGTGAGATTCTTGGTAATGTGCCACGAATTTATGATGAGAATGTTCGAAAAATCGAGCAGCTTGAAAAGGAAACCAGTGACTTGATTCATGCTATTGAACTGCTTGAGCTTGACGATACGCATGCTCAAAAATACGCCTGTGAAATCCGGGAGGCGCGGTTGGATCGCAGGCGTCGCAAGGACCAGAATGCCGTCTTGAAACCACTTTACGATTATATTAAGGCGAATCCCAAGATGGTGCACGGATTGCGAGATGTCCACGAAAGCTCTAAGAAGGCAGCGGTTGCGCTGGAGGATCGGAGATACTATCCCCGTATCCGAATGGAAATGACAGAAGCCTTCGAAGAACAAGCGAGAAAAGGCGGTGATGCTCTTGGCAAAGAGCCGGACCAAACCAGCTCAGAAGGAACGGTCATGCATCGCGCAACCTCGCGATCCGAACCGTTGCATGGTTCAGTTCTCAACCTCTTGTAAAACGGTGACCACTGCAATCGTCAGCCTGGAAAGCATGCTACGGCAATTACGTCATCAACAAGGCAGGATGTACCGGGACATTACCTTCGATGGCAGTCGATTCACCATTGAATTGGAACCCGGAGGTGGACAGTTACATGGATATTGAATTGGTCTCACGCGAAGTTACACTCATCCGTGCCGCTTTACAGGCCCGTGCAATATGTGCCCCCGCTATTCATGCGCCACTATACAGACAGATAGCGGATCTCATGCATCCAGTCGGGTTATATACGTTCAACATTTTGGAGATGGCATGCATTTGCTTGGCGTTACACGATTACGCGGACACGGTTCGGGAAGCCTGCGGCTTGCCAGAGCACGCTGCTGAAGCGGAACAGCTTGCACGTATGTTCTGGCAGACTGAATCCGAAAGGAGGGTGCCCGGTGTCGGAACAGCCATTCCGGTTTGATCATCAGGCATTTGCGGATCGACTCGCCCGGTATTCTGAAGCAGACCTCCGCACGATTGACGCCTACTTCGCCGTGATTGCATTGACGCGAAAAACGCGGAAGTTGTCCAATGGCATCATTCGCGGAGAACTGGAATATTGGGCAAAATACCCCGTCGATACGGTGATGTATGCCATTCGACAACACATCAAATCGTATGTGGGCAAAAGAGAAGAATATACACGCGGTATTATACGAAATCGGGCAACAACGGGCCGCGTCATGGAGGGCGGACATCATGCAATCGTTGGACAAAGTGCTGAAATCAGCCAACGCGGCCATTACGGCCAAGGCGACGACCGGAACCGCTATATCGGAGAAGACGATCCGCTGCCCATATAACCGCTGCGATGGTTCTGGCTTCATCATGCTGTCCGGTGGATGGTCTGTCCAGGAGTGCCAATGTGAAATGGAACGCCGGGAGAAGTTGCGGGTTCAGAAATTGTTTGCTGAATTGCATGTCCCGAAACGATACCAGAGCAAAACACTGGAGACCTTTCAGCCGGAACTGCACAAGGGCCGTGGGTACGAGATGGCAACCCGCTTTGTGTCCCGCTTCGATGAAATCAAGACGGAAGGAACAAATGGATTGGCCTTCATCGGTCCGCCGGGCACGGGCAAGACTCATCTGGCTTATGCCATCTTGAACGCTCTCCTCCCCCGCGTACGCTCCGCGATCTGCGGCAGTGTTCCGGATCTAATGGAGATGCTGCGACCGCGTGACGAAGATCGAAAGGTCGGCGAGCAGCGGCTGCAGGCCCTGAAGACGAGCGAATTGGTTATCCTTGACGACCTGGGCGCGGAGCGGGAATCAGATTGGGTCACGGAGCGGCTATTCATGATTATCAACGCTCGATATAACGAGCAGCTTCCGACCATTATCACCAGTAATGTAGAGCTTGGAGTGTTGGAGCGAATGAATGGCTGGGAACGGATTATCAGCCGAATCAGCGAAATGTGTTATGCCGTGCTGTGCGACGGTAAGGATCGTCGAAAACATAAGAAAGGATGAATCGAATGAAGTTTAACAAAAGATTGAGCCGGGGCGGAGGAATCACGCTACCAGCGGCAATTCGGCGGCAATATGGTCTTGAGGCTGGCGAAAAATTCGGCATCACTGTAAACGATGAAGACGGCACGATTATGCTGCAACGGTCACAGGGGCAATGTTTGTTTTGCCAAAACGACAAGAAGCTGATTGTCTTTCATGGGCGTTTTGTTTGTGCCGAATGCGTGCAGCATATGGATGCCGATGTGAGTGAACGCGAATTTTCCAATTCTTTTGAAGGGAGAGTTGAAGAATGAAGGCGGAAGCAGCTCGCATCCTGATTGATGAAGCGATCGGTCTGGAAAAAGAAATGGCCGAGAACAAGAAGCGCCTGGATCAACTCCAGGCTCGCATTCAGGCCCACGCCTTTGCGGAAATGCAGAACAAAAATCTAAAGTACCGGCGCGTGTATGGGAATCAGGGCCATGCCAACGTCACCTACAAGGTGAAGTTTCAGCTGAACAACTACACCCGCCTGCTCCGGGCGGTGGGCGATATCGCCAAGGACCACGTCAAGCGCAGCGAGGAAGTGAAGTATGATGCAAAAACGGGCTTTAAAGCGGCTTTAATCGCGGTTGTTGATGGTGACTACAGCAAAGAGATCCCGGTTGTAGACGTATTGCGTGGCCTAGGACTGGATGACAAGCAGATTAAGGCAGCAGATAAGCGGCTGAAAGGCAACTACAGCAAGGATAAAGCGATCCTGGAGTCATTCGGCATATCGGGGGAGCTGGAGGAAGAGCTGGATGCGATCCGGCGCTACCGGACAGCGGAGTTGGTGGAGTCCTATTTTGGGCAGCTTACCCCGCTTCAGATTGACGAAATCAAGCGTGCCGTTACGGTTGAGCAGGAACTGGCAATCGGACTGGAGTATGAATCATGAGCCGGGCGCAAGGCGCAGCAGCAGAGCCGAAGAAGCTCATCTGGACGCTCGGCAGAAAAATGGGGCTGGAGGAAGCGGATATCCGTGCCGTGCTGCGGCGGGAAACTGGCAAAGACAGCATGCGGCAATGTAGCGAGCATGAATTGCGGCGTGTGGTGCTGGCCTTGCGCCAGCTCCAGGGCGAGCAGAACTACACTGGTGACCGCGCAACCAAGCGGCAAGTATGGAAGATTTATCAGTATGAGAGGGAGCTAGGGTGGACAGATAATCCAAAGCGTCTGCAGAGTTTCCTGCAAAAGTATTACCGAACAGATCGCCCGGAATGGTTGACAAGGGCACAAGCCTGGAAGGCGATTGAAAGCTTGAAAAAGCTTACAACCAAGTTGGAAGGCTGAACAAGGAGGGGTGATGAATGGTAGTGACGGAGGAAAAATTGGAATGGCGCGCCGTCAAGGGTGTCTTCCGTAACTACAAGCAAAATGAACTGTATTTGAAAACAGAAGACTTGCCAAGCGTGACAGAAAACTATCAATTGGTTATGATGGTAGAAGGAACGGATATCCAGTACGCTCCTGACTATCAGTTGAAGCGGAAGGAAGCCCAGATGTACAATGCTGCGGTCGTACGATGCGTCAATCGGCTGACCGTAATAGAACGCAAAATCATCATCCCCTCATATATGGAAGCAGAATATGTTCCTCCTTGGCAAATTTACGAGCCGCTCCATGTGAGCCGGACGTTGTTTTATACGACGAAGGCTCGCGCAATCGGCAAGCTTTATGTCTTATTTGAAATCGAACAACTACTGCGCAAATGACAGGATTAAAGTCCGTACTAATATTGAACCAAATCGCGTCTCCCCGGAGATAAACTAAAACCAGTGAAGGCAAAAGCCGCAGCTGGTTTTTTTGTTTTCCGGGGTGCCTCCCGTATCGGGCGTAGCGGTGTGTTACCGAATGGCGATGAAGGATTCTCATGGCTGCGTCCGGGTTGGCGGGAGGCGGGCTGGAGAACTCCGGAGCCTATGCACTTGTTGCGGCGGCCACACGGCGATAGGTTTGTTCGCTTTGTGACGCCTCAAACAGCCCCTCCCTCTCCCGCCGGGTGGCCAATTTTGAGGTTGAATGATGTTGCAAGGGGGAACTCATGTGCCAGATTGGCTTGTACAGCTTGCATTTACAACGGCAATTGGTATCATATCGTATTTCTTAAAATCATTTAAAACACAGCAAGATAAGCGTGATGATGAGCAGCAAGCGCAAATCGAGCGTCTGGAACAGAACTTTCAGGAATTTAAATTAGAGGCGGCGGACCGTTATGTACATAAAGATGATTTTATCCGCGCAACTGCACAAACGGACCGTAAGCTTGATCGCATTTATGACGAGATCATTAAGCTGACTCGTCAACAATCGGAGGGGAAATCGTAATGGATCAGAAAGAGGTTTTGAAGAACCGGCAGTATCGTGGGCAGATTATGCGAATTGTCGCGATGTTCTACCCTGACCCGGTCACGGTCAAGCAGCTGAAGCTTGCCCTGCAAGAGTATGGCATGATTTACACCAGTGAAATCGACAAACACATTCACTTCCTCGCCGACGATTCGGACAAGGAAAGCCCGCCATACATTCGCCGGGCGGATGGCTTCATAAAGGAACTGACCGATAACGATAAAATTTATATTACGAAAGCTGGTATCAGACTGATTGAGGGCAGCATTCAAGACGACGATGTCGTGCTGTAATCGGCCATGACGAAAGCATTCAAGAAATACCGTAACCGGAGTAAGGTGCACGGCTTGCCGCCGGACATTCGGTCTGAAGTGGATGAGATGCTGTCAGACATCAATCTGACGTATTCGGATATTTGCAAATGGCTGGCCGAACAGGGGCATCCCATCTCACATAGCGCGATTGGCCGCTATGCGTTGGAGAGCAAGCAGCTTGCCGCCCGGCTTATTGAGACACAAACACGCGTCCAAGAGCTAATGAAGGTGGCAAGGAAGCAACCGGATGATGGTGCCTTGACGAAGGGGGCACTGCAAATTGCAGCCGGGAAGCTCGCCGAACGGATTGCCCTCATCGAGGACGAACTGGACGAGTTGCCCCCGGAGTTGGTGATTGACCTGATGGTAAAACTGTCCCGCACCGAGGCATACAAAACAAAAATTTATGCTGCGCTGCGGAATGAATATGAACAGGCATATGAACGATTCAAGGAGTCAGTCTATGCGGAACTAGAGGCAAATTATCCGGAAGTGGCAGAGCGACTTGTTGAAATTGCGAACGAAACGCTAGGCAAAGTTGGTGAAGGTAGTTAAAGATTGCGGGTGAAGAAATGAGTATCATCAATGATTTTCGGAAAAATACGGACGAGCAAAAACGGAAGAAAATTATTGAGCACGGTCGAACAAACTTCCGTGAATACTGCAATCGAATGAACCCGTCATTCTTCAAGCCGCACCGTACTTATCAAGACCATTTGTGCAACACGCTTCAAGCGGCATATGAAAAAAAGCTTATCAATCCGGATACGGGCAAGCCGTATGATATTATCATCATCAATTTGCCGCCTGGGTTCGGAAAGTCATACACCGGCATTATGTTTGCAACATGGGCTTATGGTCAAGATATACGTAACCAAATCGTTGAGGTGTCATACAACCAAACGCTTGCAGAAACGTTTTCTAAAGCTGTTCGTGAGGCAATTCGAGATGAAGAAATCGAGGGCGACATGAGTCATTTTGTCGTCAATTCCTTCTTTCCGAAATTGAAAATCAAAGCGGGTGACGGTGCAATGACGCGCTGGGCGCTGGAAGGATCGTACATGTCCTATCTTGCCAGCGGCTTTGATGGCACACTGACCGGGATGCGGGGGAATATCGGCATCATTGACGATCCGATTAAAAACGCCGCCGAAGCGGTGAATGAACGCGTTAAGGAAGGGCATTTCAATTTTTATAAAAACACGTTCACATCGCGGATGTTGGACGGCGCACTCCAAATTATTATTCAGACCCGCTGGGCAACCGATGACCTGGCGGGTCGTTTGCTTACCGAATTTCCGCAGCGTTGCTACGAAATCCGGCTGCCTGCGCTGACGGAGGACGGGCGCAGTCTCTGTGAAGATTTGTATTCGACTGAAGATTTGCTGCAAAAGAAGGCTACCTTGGACGAACATATCTGGCTTGCGAACTTCATGCAGGAACCGATCGATATCCGGGGCGGACTGTACGCCAACGGCTTCAATACATATGACGCGGTCGATGACACTGCCTTCGAACGCGTCATTGCCTACGGTGATACGGCGGATGAAGGCGAAGACGATCTGTGCGTCATCAGCGCCGGTGTCATTGACAAGTACGCCTATGTGCTGGATGTGTACTTTACAGGGGACGCCATGGAAATTACGGAGCCAGAAACGGCCCGCCGCCTGGATCTGCACGATGTCCGGGAAGCGGCCATTGAAAGCAATAACGGGGGCCGGGGCTTCGCCCGCAATGTTGCTGGCGAACTGCGAAGATTGAAGAACCGGAAGTGCCAGGTCACCTGGTTCACGCAGAGCAAGAACAAACGGACGCGCATTCTGGTCAATGCGTCTAACGTGCTGGAACAGGTCATTTTCCCGGAAGGTTGGGAGAAGAAATGGCCTGCCTTCTACAAGGCGCTGATGAAGTATCAGCGTAAAGGCAAGAATGCGCATGATGACGCGCCGGATGCGCTGACCGGACTTGTTGAGTTAGTCAATGGCGATGTCAAATTGAAACGAAAAGCAAGAGTCGGATCACGCCGCAGGTTGGGATTGTGAGGTGAGAATATGATTAAAGTCAGACCTGACACGCCGATTACGCCGGAAGTGGTGGGGAAAATTATTGAGCGTTTCAAACGTGACGATCTGCCCCGCTTGCAGCGTCTCCGTAAATACTATTTAGTCAAAAATGACATTTTGTCCCGGACGGTGAACGACGAGAAACCGAATAACAAGCTAGCGCACGGACTGGCCAAGTATATCGCCAAGATGGCGACCGGCTTTTTTATGGGCGAGGGTATTCGGGTGAGTACCCCGGATGAAGCGTATAAGGAACAACTGGATGAGCTCCTGAAAGATGGCGCTACCGGCGACCCTAGCTTTGAAATTGCGAAAGAGATGGCAATCACGGGCGAGGCTTTTGAGATTCTGTACATCAATGAATCGGCCGATCTGCGAAGTGTACGCTTCCCGGCAGAGGAAGTCATTCCGGTGTACTCGCTTTCTGTTGGCGAGTTCCTGGAGTTCGCGGTTCGAATTTATGTCGAAGAGGATCTGTTGACAGATAATAAAGTAGATTACGCCGAGGTGTATACAAAGTCCGAAGTCATCACCTATCGGGGGACGGAGGGGAGGTATGCAGAAGTTGATCGGCGGACGCACGCCCTGAATGATGTCCCTGTTGTGATTTACTGGAACAATGAGGAGCGCAAGGGTGACTTTGAGGACGTGATTACCCTTGCTGACGCCTACGATAAGAGCCAAAGCGATACGTTGAACGACTTTGAATATTTCACTGACGCGTATTTAGTCATCGTGGGCGCTGGCGGCGGGATCGTCGGCTCCGATCCCGAATCGGAAGAAGATGAAAAGGCAATCCGGACATTGAAACGGGACCGCATCCTGTTTTTGGACGAAAAAGGACAGGCGGATTGGTTGATCAAGCAGATCAACGACACGGCCGTGGAAAACTTTAAAAACCGTCTCCGGAATGACATTTTCTTTCTCTCGCAGGTTCCCGCCCTCTCCGATGAGAGCTTTGCTGGCAATTTGTCCGGTGTAGCGCTACGGTACAAACTGTTTGGCTTGGAGCAACTGGCTGCGGAGAAAGAAAAACGTTTCCTTCCCGCTTATCGGAAGAAGCTTCGAATGTTAACAGATTATATCAATACCCGCTACAATACGAACTATAAAGCGAGTGCTGTAAAGGTCACATTTGATCGCAATACTATCGACAACCTGCTCGATCTGGCGAATGTGGTGGCGCTGCTCGACGGTAAGGTCAGTAAAGAAACTTTGCTCCAATTGTTGCCCTTTGTGAAAGATGCCAAAGAGGAACTGAAACGGTTGTTCAAGGAGATTGCTGATATAGAGGGAATACCGATGGCAGACGAAGAAGAGGCTCTCCGATTGGCGGGTGTAACCAATGGCGGCCCAGACGAATGAGTCTTACTGGCTTCACCGGCAGCTGGCCAACGAAGCCAAGGCAGTTAACTATACCGAATTCAAGTTACGGGAATTGGGCCGGCACTATCGAAAGGCCACAAAGAAAATCGAAGCCGAGATCGCGAGATTCTATAAAAAGTATGCGGGACCGGACGGCAAAATCGATATGGCAACGGCGTCGGTTTACGTTAAGAACAATCTGACCCGCTTGAGCGAGCTGAAAAGGCGCATCCAAGAGCAGCTCGCTGAGGTGATGACTCGCGAGGCTCAGCTTACCAAGGGGACTCTTTCTAGGATCTATCAGGACGGGTATTACAAAACTAACTATGAGCTCCAGCGCTTCCGCGCGAACTATCGGAATGTAGATCGCCTCTCCCCTGCACATATCGATAGGGCGATCAGCACGGCCTGGAGTGGACGGAGCTATTCGGCACGCATCTGGGGACGTCATCAGCGGCTCTCCAGGGCCGTGGACGAGATCATGACGCAAGGCGTGATTTTAGGTCATAGTAACGATCGCATGTCGCGGCAGCTCTCCGAACGCATGAGCGTCAGTTACAGCAACGCCAAGCGCCTGGTTCGTACGGAAAGCAATTACGTATACAATCAGGGAACGCTGCAAGGCTACGCAGACGGCGGCATCGAAGAGTATGAATATATCGCTACGCTAGACATGCGCACATCAACGGTTTGTCAGGGACTGGATGGCAAGCGCTACAAGCTCCGGGAGGCTCAGGTCGGGTATAACTACCCGCCCATGCATCCCAACTGCCGGTCGACGACAGTCCCCTACTTTCCGGATGAAATCCTCCCGGGAAAACGGAGCGCTCGCGATTCGGAAGGCGACACGATGTATGTGCATGGCAATCTAACTTATCCGGAGTGGGCAAAGAGGTATTTGCAGCCGGCACACGACGAGAAGCTTGAATAAGGTTCCAACACCCGATAATAGCGGGTGTTTTTTCTGTCCATTTTTAGGCCTACATATTTCCGTTTTAAGACGTGATAAGGGGAGGTGGATGGATTATGCCTTCAGAATCTTTTAAAGCAAATGCAAGGCGATTAAAGGCGAATTAAAGGACATCGGAAGGGGTGAGCTAGATGTAGCGGGATGATTGCAATCAAATTAGCCGAAATCATATTAAACCGAGGGGGAACGACAATGTTTAGATTTGGACGCCAATGGATGCCGCGTATGGGGGTAGATGAGGGAGCGGGCAGCGCAGGATCTGCCTCTGCAGGAGAAGAGAAAACAGAATCTGCCCCTCTCTCTGAAGAGGAAATCGCGCGACAGATTGAGGCAGCGAAGGAAGCAGCGAGGGCAGAGGCAAAAGCCGAGTACGAGCAGCAATTGGCTGAGAAGCTGGAACAAACAAAAACGGAAGCCGCCAAGCTAGCGAAAATGACCGCCGATGAAAAAGCGGCCTATGAGCGTGAGCAGCGCGAAGCGGAGCTGACCCGCCGCGAAGCAGCCATTGCAGAGCGAGAGTTACGAGCGGAGACCGGCAAAATTTTGGCGGACAAAGGGTTACCGGCAGGTGTGCTTGATATTGTAATTGGCAAGGATGCCGCTGACACCGCCGCGCGGATCGATGCCTTTAAGGCCGCATATGACAAGGCGGTGCAGGCGGGCGTCGAGGCACGGCTACAGGGTAAAACGCCGGTTACGGGCAATCAAGTGGCTCAGGCGGACACGGATGCTGCACGGGATGCCTTTACAAAAGCGCTTCAAGGAGGGTTTAACTGATGGCCAACAAACTTCAATATGCAAGTATTTTTCAATCGGAGCTGGACAAGCAACTCGTAGCGGAAGCGACAAGCGGCTGGATGGAGCCGAATGCCGCCCAGTTGATTTATAACGGCGGTGCCGAAGTCAAGGTGCCAAGTATCGTTATGGAAGGATTGGGCGACTATGACCGCAACAAGGGTTTTGTCGATGGCGCAATAACGCTGACATATCAGACGATGACCATGACCCAGGATCGTGGCCGGACGTTCTCTCTGGACGCGATGGATGTCGATGAAACCAACTTTGTGGCCGCAGCGGGCACAATCATGGGCGAGTTCCAACGCGAGCATATCGCTCCAGAGATTGATGCCTACCGATACAGTCGCATTGCCTCACTTGCTATGGCAAACGACCGTGCAAGCGGCGGATACACCCCGTCCAAAGCGTCCATCTTCTCGACGCTGCTGAATGATATTGCGACGGTGCAAGATGTTGTAGGAGAGTCCGTAAAACTTGTAATCTCCTTGTCCTACAAGGTCGCAAACATTCTGAGTCTGAACGATGAAGTGAAGCGCAGAATTGATGTCGTGGATTTCGTGCAAGGCGGAGTGACGACGAAAGTACAGGCGCTCGACGGCATCCCAATTCGCCGCGTGCCATCGGCCCGCATGAAAACAGAGTATCTATTCCGCGACGGGGAAACGGAGGGGCAAGAAGCGGGAGGCTTTGCCCCTACTGAAAAGGCAAAGGACATCAACTGGCTGATTACCGCCCGCAATGCGCCGATTGCAGTCAGCAAGACGGATATTGTCCGGGTGTTCGATCCAGAGACAAACCAGAAGGCGAATGCCTGGAAGATTGATTTCCGCAAGTATCATGATTTGTGGATACCGACCAACAAACTGCAAGGCGTGTTTGCCAATATTCAGCAGGAACTGTAGGCCGAGCTGCCTGAAAGGAGACATGCAGGATGAACGGAAAAATGTATACGTTGCGAAAAGAGGGTGCCGTCAAAGTTACGACCTCTGAAGCCAAAAGGGCGGCATTGCTTGCCCTTGGCTACGAAGAAGTCGCAGACAAAAAGTCCGACAAAAAAGACGACGCGGGCAGCGAAGACAAATGAGCCTGGCCGGTCTGAAAGAGCGTCTCAGCGTCGCGCTTGAAGATCATTCGCAGGATGGTCAGCTGCTCATAATGCTGCAAGACGCAACGGACTTTTTTTGCGCCTACTGCCGCCGGATGAGCGTCCCGGCGCGTGCGGAGGGGCTGATTGAGCGCCTGGCTGTCTGGCAGCGGGAACACCGGATTGGCGTCACATCGGAGTCGATTGGAGACACAAGCGTATCATTTGACGTCTCCGATCTGCCGATGGAGCTGCAGCGCGAGCTGAATCGTTATCGGCGTATCGGAGCGGGGTGAATAGATTGAGGTTGTACCGAAGCGTATTGGAAACGAACTATACGGACCGAATGACTATCTTCCGGATGCAGGATGGTAAACGCGGCGGGGAGACGGTGCTGACGCTGGAGGAAGTATCCGTCTCCCTGCCCTGCCGTATTTCGCAGACCGGGCTGGCGAAGAATCAGCAGACTTCTGTCCAGAACGATATTCGCTACGACGCCAAGCTGTTTTGCGCCCCGGAGTGGGACATTCGCCAGGGCGACACGATTGATGTTACACGCGGGGCGAGGACGCGCCGCTATATTGCCGGTGAGCCGTTTCCGTACGATACTCACCAAGAAGTTGGCCTGCAGCGGAAGGATCGGGCTTGAATGGGCAAATGGGGCGAGTTTGATATCAGTGAATTTATTCAGCTGCGCGATCGGCTGCAGGCGATGCTGGATGACAACATCATTGAGCAGTTTATCCGGGATTTTCTGACCGAGATGGCACACCGGGCGATCCGGAAAATTAAGAAGCGTACCCCGGTGGATACCGGCCTGCTTCGGAACAGCTGGAGTATCGGAACGATTGTGAAGCAGGGCAATGCGTATGTCATCGAAGTATATAGCGATATCGAATACGCTCATTTCGTGGAATACGGGTTTCATGCTCACTGGGTGCCGGGCCGTTGGGAAGGCAATACCTTCGTGTATGATGCCTCTGCCAAGACCGGCATGCAGGTCGGAAGAAAAGGCGGCTGGGTGCCGGGAAAATTCATGCTGACGATTAGTATGAAAGAAATGGAGCGCGAATTGCCCCGCTATCTCGAAAAGCGGCAAAAAAGGCTATTGCAGCAGCTATTGAATGGCGGAGGTGATAAATCGTGATTACCGTCAATGAGGTGCGTCGGGCTGTCATACAATCACTGGATTCTCGCTTCCCGGAGATGCGGATATATGGGGAAGAGATAAAACAAGGATTGCAAGAGCCTTGTTTTTTTGTGCAGCTCTTCCCCGTCAGTCAGGAGCGGGAGCTGGGACGTCGATACAAGCGATATCATGCCTTCGATATTCATTACTTCCCTTCCGTGCCAACTCCGGGCGAGCCGGAGTCTGCAAACGATGAGATGCATGCGATGGCAGAGCAGCTATACGATGTACTGGAATACATCACGGTGTCAGGCTCTTTACTTCGAGGGACCGGAATGAACCACGAGATGATCAACGGTATCCTGCATTTCTTTGTCGATTACAATATTCACTTGATGCGACCGAGGCCGGACAGCCCGGTCATGCGAGCGCTGGATCAGGAGGCGAGAATAAATGAAAGAGCAACAACCGGCAGCAAATGAGCCAGAAGCAAAATATAGTAAGGAACAGTTTCTGCGCTCACGAAAATTTTTAGGCGGGCGCGACATTTTGGACGCTTTAATGGATAGCGAGAAGCTGTACACGGAGAAACAAGCAAAGCAAATCCTGGACGGTTATAACAAAAGGACGGTGAAGTAAATTGGCAGGCGGAGTGTGGACGACGCAAAATAAAACGCGAACGGGTGTGTATATCAACTTTGTATCCGAGGCAAGTCCGCTGGGCTCGGTCGGCGAACGAGGCATTGCAGCATTCCCCGCCTCGCTTCCATGGGGCAATCCAGGGTTGATTATACTGGATGCTGCGACATATATGGATGAGGCCCTACCCCGGGTTGGTTTCCACGCCGGAGACGGCCGCATACGACACATCACGGCGGCGCTGGCTCATGCGCGTCGGGTGCTGATTTATCGGCTCGGAGCCCAGGGGGCGGCCAAGGCAACTGTCACAATTGGCAAGTTGACGGCTACAGCGAAATGGGCGGGGCTGCGAGGAAATGACCTTTCGCTTGTCGTCCGGCAAACCTTGGATGATGAGGACACTTTCGAAGTGTTGACGTTGCTGGAAGGCGAAGAAGTGGATCGGCAAACTGCCGGAACGGTGGAAGAACTAACGGCAAGCGATTTTATTGACTGGTCGGGAACCGGGGCGCTTACCGCTTCAGCGGGTGCGCCGCTTACTGGAGGAACGGCGGGAACGGCTACAGGCGGTGAATACTCCGCTGCTCTGGCCGCATTCGAACCTGAAGATTTCAATGTTTTGGGTATCCCTGTTGATGATCTCCCTACGAAGCAACTCGCCGTCTCTTACGTTAAACGGCTCCGCGACGAGGGCAAGAAAGTCGTGGCGGTCGTAGTCGGGTACCCGGATGCCGATCATGAGGGCGTCATCAGCCTGAAGAACAGCGTTGTTACAACGGATGGCCTGACTGTCGAACCGACTTGCTTATTATGGGAGATTGCGGGCATGACGGCGGCAGCGGGCATGAATCAGTCTCTGACCTATCAGTCCATCCCTGGAGCGGTAGATGCACATCCCCGGCTATCGAATGCAGAAACGGAGCAAGCGTTGCGAAACGGCGAGCTGGTCATCACCGCTTCTGATGGCCGGGCATATATCGAGCAAGACATTAATACACTAACGAGTTTCACACCGGAGAAAGGCCGTCCCTTCAGCAAAAACAGAGTCATTCGGGTTTTGGATAGCATCGCTAATGACCTCAAGCGGATATTCGAGCTGTATTACCTTGGGAAAGTCAGCAATGACGCGGACGGTCGCAGCATGCTGCGCTCGGAAATGGTCACGTATCTGGAGTCGCTTCAGTCCATGCGAGCCATTCAGAACTTTGATCCCCAACGCGATATCTTCATTACGATGGGCACAGCATCGGATAGCGTATATGTGGAGCTGGCCGTGCAACCGGTGGACGCCATCGAAAAAATCTACATGAAAGTGACGGTGAGATAGCATGCCATTTTTGCAGGCAAAGGACACGATTAGCGGCCAGGAAGGCCGGGCATACGCTATCATCGACGGCAATAGGGAAGAAATGTTCTACGTCAAAAAAATTGAAGCCAAAGCTGAGAAGAACAAGACCGAAGTAAAAACGTTAGGCCGGCGCGGTGTGCAGCACAAGGCGACCGGTTGGAGCGGGAGCGGCAGCATGACGATTTACTATGTTACGTCCACGTTCCGCAAAATGATGTACAACTACATTAAGAACGGCAAGGACATCTATTTTGATGTGATGGTCACGAATGAAGATCCGACTTCTTCGATTGGCAAACAAACCGTCACCCTGAAAAACGTGAATTTGGACAGCGTCGTGATGACATCCCTTGACACTGAGGCTGAAGTCCTGGAAGAGGATGTTGATTTTACGTTCGATGATGTGGACATGGATATGAATGAAACGTTCAGAGCCCCGGTCCTGGGCTAATATAAACAAACGGAGGTTATCGTATGAGTTCCTTACAAGCGTTTTTTGCACAGAATGCGGCTATTGAAGTCGTGGAAGAGGTTATCGTTTCAGATCGGTTCCGGGATGAAGCGGGAGACCCGATACCGTGGAAAATTCGTAGTATCACGGAAGAGGAAAATGCCGAGTTACGAAAAGCAGCAACCAAAAAGGTAAAGGGAAAAAACGGGGCTCACAGCTTTGATTTTAATTCCGAGGAATATCTGGCGAAGATGACCGTCGCCGGTGTCGTTTTCCCAAACCTGAAAGATGTGGAACTGCAGAAATCATATGGAGCCATGGGAGCCGAGTCTTTATTACGCAAGATGCTTCGTCCAGGCGAATTTTCCGACTTGCTTCAGAAGGTACAAGAAATTAATGGTTTTAATAAAAACATCAATGAACTGGTTGAAGAGGTAAAAAACTGATTATGGAGGGCGATGGCGAGGCGAATTACGCTTACTTCGCCCTCCACGAGCTGGGTATACTCCCTCATGATCTGGCAAGTATGGACATCTATCAGAAAGCGGCCATCTTCGCGATGATCGATGTCCGGATTGAGAAGGAGAAAAGGGAGAGGAAAAAGAAGAAGTAAGCGCCCTTCGGGGCGCTTTTTGGGGTGGTGATGAGCATAACAACCGCGAGTGGCAGCTTGCAGCTGTATGATGAGATGAGTGGCCCGTTGAAGAATATCATTGAGGCTGTCAGTATGACGATCGCATCCATGGAACGCATGCAGGCGACAGCAGAGGCACCGTCTTTAATCTCTTTCGATGGCGCGCGGCAAAAGATAGCGGCCGCCAATGCGGAAATTATCGCAATGGGCGAGGAACTACAAAGGATGCAAGAGACTCCCCCCTCCCCTCCCGCTCCACCTGAATGGTTGACACAGCCTTTGCCGGATTTATTTCACTCGACGGGCATTGACCGGTTCAAGCAAGAGGCGGATGCAGCGGCTCAGATGCTTCAGGATATTCAGGTAAAACAAGCTGCAATATCCAGCAATGATATGAGCTTCTTGCCGTCGAATGCCCAATCCGAAATCGCAGGTATGAACCAACGCGTGGCTCAACTCGCCCAGCGGTTTCACGACGCCGTAGCGGAAAAAGAAGAGCTCGCGAAGAAAGCTGATCCGGAGGCGCTAGGGCCACTGAACAGCGCCATAGAAAAGATGCGTTCCCAGTTGTCCGATACCGTGTCCGAACAAAATAAGCTGAACGACGCGATGGCCCGGGGTGATTTGTCGGCTGTGAACGAGTCCTACCGCAAGATGACTCGGCAAGTTAATGATATCGAACGCGGGATACGGGATAACATCGTAGCCCAGGAGAAATTCAATAAAACCGTCAATGACGGAAACGGCGGAATGGACGGGCTGCTCAAGAAGGTGCTGGGCATTGCCGGTGCATACATGGGTTTCAGTGCAGTCAAAGATTTCATTAGTTCCTCCGCTGCTGGGGCAAAGGACATGATATCAACCGAACAGCGGCTTCAGTCCATCATGGGCAACATCAACGGTATGACGCAGGATGGAATTGAATTGGTCAAGCGGCGTGCAATGGAGCTGGAGAATGAAACCGCCATTTCGGCGGGCGTGGGAATACACGGACAGTCTCAGTTAGCCGAGTACGTGTATGATCCCAAGAACATATCCGACATGACCGAAGCGATGTATAATCTTGCCACGGAGACCTACGGGGCTCAAGTAAGTCAAGAGCAACTTGTCCAGACGGCTAACTTGATGGGGAAAGTTATGCTCGGCGATATTAACGCCCTTTCCCGAAATGGATTTCCGATTGACGCCATCTTCACAGAGGCCGAGCAAAAGCTATTTAAAACTGGCACGGAAGCAGAACGGGCTGCAATGGTCATTGAAATGATTAACGAAAATCTGGATGGACTTGCGCAGGCGATGGCCCAGACGCCGGAAGGCCAGATCATCCGTATGCAGAATGCCTGGGATGGCGTGAAGGAGAAAATCGGTTTTGGCGTCCTGCCCTTAATCGGCCAGTTTTCGGATTTCATTTTGACGAACATGCCCGTCATTGAGGCTGTTTTCTTGAATGTATTTGGAACAATGATTGACCTACTGCAAAATGTGATGAATATAGCGATGGATGTAGCTACGTTCTTCATTGAGAATTGGTCATGGATTGAGCCGGTTCTGTGGGGGATCGTGGGTGCCCTCACCGTGTATCTCGCCTTGACGAACGCCGTAGCCATGGCAACGCGTATTGCTGCGGCGGCGCAGGCAGTATACAACGCGATTCTCAATGCGAATCCATACTTCTTGATTATTACACTGATTGCGGCGGTCATCGTGGCTCTGATTGCACTGTGGAATAAAAACGATGCTTTTGCGGCCGGGTTGATGCGGGCATGGAATGCGATTCTGAACTTTTTCGATCAGGTCCCGATATTTTTCCGGCGCGTGGGTAACGGCATCGTGAATATCTTCCAAAATATGAAGGTTGGTACGCTGCAGATTATGGAAAACTTGATTAACGGCGTCATTGATAGGATTAATGGACTCATCAATATGCTTAACAAGATCCCTGGCGTATCTATAGACGCGATTGACCACGTTGGCTTTGCGGCTGAGGCAGCTGCCGAAGCTGAAGCTATTAAGCAGGCTGGAGAAGATGCCGTCGCGGCCATGGAGCAAGCGGCCAGAGAGAAAGCTGCCGCGAGGGAGCAGGCCGTCAAGGAGCGCATGAAAGCGCGGGAGGAAGCTCGGAAGAAGGCCGAAAAGGAGAATGACGACAAGTTCAAACGTCCTGATCTGGTGGGGAAAAACTTGGGGACTGGTCCATGGGATGTTGGAGATGGGAGATTACCCAACATCGATAAGGTGAAGGAAGTCGGTAAAATCAAAGACCAGGTGGATATCTCCAGTGAGGATATCAAGGTGATGCGCGACCTAGCCGAGATGAAGACGATTCAGAATTTCGTGACACTGACGCCTACCGTACAGATCACAACGGGTGATATCCGCAACGGCGAGGATCTCGATTCCTTATTCGCCCGGCTGGAGCGGGAAATGGTCCAGGAGATCGAATCGTCAGCCAGGGCGGTATATGAATAACCCTCATGGCGTATTTTTCCATGCTCTGATAGAATGGGAGATATATATTGTTCATGGAGGGAATGCATATGAAGAAACCCGTCATAAGTGTGGCTGCCGGTCTTATCGCCGGTATAATCATTGGGGCTGCCGCCATGGTGAGCACGCCAGCATTCGGAGCCGCCAAGCAATACGTACTTACCCTTTTCGAACGTCCTGTCATCGTCAACGGCATCGCCTACAAGGATGCGGAGAATCCAATTCTGAACTACGAAGGCAAGGCGTACATTCCACTCGCGAAAATCGGCGATCTGACAGGCGTTCAGTACAAATGGAATTCCGAGAAAAAGCAAGTTGAAATAAATTCAGGAAACAAAGGCGGCGGCACATCCGGCCCGGCTGGGCTGGAGAATGTCAATCTTAAACCGAATTCTGTAATCATAGTAGACGCCGAACCATTCAAAGGCTATAACGAGGTTCCGGATAGCGCTGACCTCAATATTGAATTTGCAGAAATCGAAGGGCAACCGCAGCCCCCACTATTGAGTGAGGGCTGGGTGTCAGAGGATTTATTAGACAGGGTTTTAGGTTATAGTACTTTATTAGGCGATGAACCCAATACAGTAAAGATCGATAAAAACTATGAGGTTTTATTGACCTTGAACTTTCCTGAAGGCTGGTCAGAGAAAGGTTATGGGGAAACAATTGTTTCTGGTATACAAGTGAAAAGGCACATGAAGACCAATTACTACAACATTGTAGATTTAGAAAAAGCTATAGGAGCTATTAAGTAAATATCGTACTTTTCTAAGAAGGTCCTCCATTCACAGGAGGGCCTTTTTACATGGAGGAAATAACTTATGGCACATCCATCCCTTCAGTTTGATTATTATATTCGCTTAAGCCATAACAATGGCGCTGAAGAATTTTACTTCCCTGTTCTTCCAGAATCGATCGAAATCAAGAAAAAGGGTAAAGGCCAGTCTTACAACATTGTCGGCTTGGGAGAGATAAATGTCATCCATTCAAGAGAACTTGCTGAGATAAGCTTTGAGAGTTTCTTTCCAGTTGACAGAAATGCACCGTATTTGTCAATTAACAATGCGCTATACCGAACACCCAAAGACTGCATCAATAAAATAAGCAAATGGCAAGGGGCCAAGTATCCAAGTCGCATCACAATCAAGGCACCGAACATGAGCCTCTCCATTGCCTGCAGTATTGAACAATTCGACCGTCGTGAGGATGCGGGAAGCGGCGATATTTATTTCCGTCTGACACTCAAGGAGTACAGATTTTATTCCCCCCGCAAGGTCATCATGGCTAAGGACGAAAACGGGAAGACCGTGCTTCAAAAGCAGCCGCCTAAGCGGTTGGATGAGAGAGTCCCCCCGACGAGTTACACGCTCAAGCCCGGCGAAGATTTGGGGAAAGTCGCGAGGATGCAGCTAAACGATGAAACACGTTGGCGGGAAATTCAGAAGCTAAACAATCTGACAGATGCAGACTTGAAGAAACTAAAGCCGGGGTTGGTATTGAAACTACCGGAAAGGCGATGATCCCATGTTGGAGGTAACGATCGATAATCGGGACGGTAATCTGTGGGAGATATCACGGCTTGTCGCCAGTATGAAGATAAGCACGCATCGAATCGGCAAAGCCGGTGTCGCCGATATTACCATGGTCAGAATGTTCCCGTTCGGCGACAAATCATTCAAATATGGCCCCGGCGATATTATCCGGATTCGTCGGAAAGGCGTGAACCTGTTTTATGGTGTCATATTTGTTATCGATGAGTCAGCTGACGCTGAAGTCAAGATTACTGCCTATGACCAGATTCGGTATTTGGCCGCATCCGATACGTATTCCTTCACCAATTCAACGGCCACAACCATTATTAAAAAAATCATCCAGGATAGCGGGTTGAAGGCCGGTACGCTTGTTGATACGAAGTATGCTATCCCCAAAATGCTTGAGGACGGTCAAAAGCTTATCGACATCATAAGCAAAGCGTTGGATTTGACGATGACGGCCAAGAAACAGATATTCGTGTTCTATGACGACTTTGGTTCCCTTACCTTGCGAAATATCAACGATATGGTCTTAAACCTCGTCTTGGGTGACAAAAGTCTAGTCTATGGCTATAAGCACAAACGGTCTATTGACAGCGATACGTTCAATCGTATCAAATTGGTTCGGGACAATAAAGAGACGGGGGTTCGTGAGGCTTATATCTCTCAGGATAAAGCCTCGATGGCAAAATGGGGCCGCCTGCAGTACTACCGGAAGGTTGAGGATGGAGCTAACCCGGCGCAAATCACCCAAGCTGCAGATAATCTTCTGAAACTTAAAAATCGGGAGCAGCGTACGTTTACGATAGAGGCGCTTGGAGATCCCCGGATACGTGCCGGCAATTCCATTTATGTCGATCTGCAGGACAGGAAATTGAATGGCGTTAGGCACTTGGTTAATTCGTGTACGCATACATTCGAAGGAGATGAGCATACAATGTCGCTCCAGCTGGTGGTGTTTGATTTTGAGTCTGGTTGATCTCATCAAAAAAATCAGTCTCGGCGCTTTAGAAGCAAGTAACCCGGTTGCGGTACTGTTCGGAATTGTTACGAAGGCCAATCCCCTCGAAGTGAACGTTGAGCAGCGCCTGATTATACAAAGTGATTTTTTAATCATCCCTGAATCCTTACGGGACAGGTTGAAAAATGGTGATAAAGTAATCCTGTTGCGCGTACAAGGCGGACAGGATTTTGTCATATTAGACCGGATGTAGAGGATGGTGATAGAATGCTCCCCGTATCTGGCCTGCCCCATGACATCGAACTGGATGCAAAACAACAGCCGAGCAAGACGTATAGAATTGATTTCACGCGAGGGCGTATAACCGGCCATACGGATGGCCTGGATGCCATTCGGCAGTTGGTCTATAAGGTTTTGAGGACAGAGCGCTTTGCACATGAAATATATAGTCCTGACTTCGGATCTGAACTAAGTGTTAACGAAGCTGCGGAAGATATGGAACGATGGATAACTGAAGCATTGTTGCAGGATGACCGAATCATTGAGGTAGCAGACTTTAGAGTTGTCCACACAAAGGATAGCGCCTTGGTGGAATTTGTTGTTGTTACTGATTATGGAAGAATTACACTACAAGAGGAGATCGGCAGCGATGTATGAAGGATACACTTTTGACTATTTGATGAGCCGGATGCTGGACCGAGTGCCCTCTGATGTAGATAAGCGTGAAGGTTCAATTATATGGGATGCTTTGGCACCGGCAGCAGCAGAACTTGCTTTACTCTATCGTGAACTGGACATCAACCAGAATCTTGCTTTTGCAGATACTGCAACCGGCGAATACTTGGAACGCCGCACGGCGGAATTCGGGATTCATCGTTCCCCCGCCACTCATGCCCGACGGAAAGGTCTGTTTTTCAATAGTGCTGGGGCTCCGATAGATATCCCCCAGCAAAGCCGATTCTCTATTGCAAACATTAACTACACGGCCATTGAAAAATTATCTACGGGAGTATACATCTTGGAGTGCGAAATGGCCGGTAGCTTAGGGAACCAGCACTTTGGTTCGCTCCTGCCCCTTGATTATGTTCCGGATTTGGCACGTTGTGAGATTGCAGATGTGATAGCGCCGGGAGAGGACGCAGAATCAGATGAAGATTTAAGGACTCGATATTACGCCGGAATAAATGAACAGCCATTCGGCGGTAATGTGTCTGATTATCGGAACAAGATTAATTCTATTCCCGGCGTGGGCGGTGTTAAGGTATTCCCGGCATGGAAGGGCGGAGGAACCGTAAAGGCGACTATAATTGCAGCTGATTGGGGTATCCCTGCAGCCGAACTGGTTGACTCTGTACAAACCATAGTTGATCCTACGGTGAATAGCGGAAAAGGATTGGGCACAGCTCCAATAGGGCATCAGGTGACCATAACATCCGTTGTAGACAAATGGATATGGGCAGATGTAAAGGTTGTACTCGATAAAGGCATCACGACCGGCCAGGTTAAGGCCGCGATTGAAGAGACCTTTGAGGGCTATTTTCGAGATTTGCGTAAAGAATGGGAAAACCAAGATGCGATCGTTGTTCGTGTGGCCCAGATAACTGCTCGCTTACTTCTGATACCGGGCATTAAGGATGTCGAGAAGGTCATGCTTGAGTCTCAAATGAGCAACATCATTCTTGGGGCGGATGAAGTACCGTTGCTTTCAGGGGTGGCCGTTTATGAATAGAATCATGGAATACTGGCCGAAATACTATCACGAGATTCAGGAATTTATCGAATTGGCTAAAACGGAAGAGATTGAGTTGACTAGATTGAGAGAGGCTGTTCAACGTCTTCATGAGGATCAGTTTGTCACGACGTCCGGAATTCAGGCCATCAAGCGGCGGGAGCAGGTGCTCGGGATTCAGGCCGACCCGTCACAGGAATCGTTGGATTTCCGAAAAAAACGGATCATTAACCGGTACTCGACTAAGCCACCATTCACAATGCGATACATGCAGGAACGATTGGACTATCTGGTTGGCCCGGAGCGGGTTGTTGTCACCGTTGACCCATTCTTATTTATTTTGACCGTTACAGCTGATATTGAAGATGCCTCTATCTTCGCGGAAGTAATACGCACCGTTGAAACGACTAAGCCCGCTAATCTGGTTTACCAGCAAAAGACGGCATTAGGTGATAACATCGGCCTCGAAGAACGGCTCATCAGCCGGACGCTGACGAGACGAACGAAGTTGTCTACGGAATGGCGGCTCGGTTCTACTCCTTTTGCCGATGTTGATGCGGAGGTGATTATCAAGTGATTTCTCAACAATATCTCGAAGAATTAGCCAAATATACGGAGCAAAAGATTGCAAAAGTTGTATTAAACGGCACCATAGAAATATCCGAATTCAACATAAAGGAAGTAGATGCATCGACCGTCATGCTCCAGTACATGGTTCCGGCCACAGCTGTAAGTGAGATCACAACGATCGAGTTGCGGGATATCACGAATGAAATTATTAGTACGAACACCGTATATGTACCCATTTCTAGCGATACGGTACTTATGCAGACGGTGAAAGTGAAGGAGGTAGCCTGATGCCTTACGAGGCAAAGACCGACTGGAAGTACGATGACATCGTCACCGAAAAGGATTTAAACCGGATTGAACAAGGGATTAAAGATGCTTTCGAAAAGGAAATATTAAAGCCAAGAATGTATAAGGCCACAGATGATGGGCCGCTTTACCCAAACGGAATTTCCATCTTTTATTTTGAACTTGGGATTTCGGATGGATGGCCTGTGAACAACGGGCAAGTGATGACGGTACGGACAAACGTAAACCGCATCATTCAAATTGTGTCTGAAACGAACACCGTTACCCCAGTTCAAAGGACTTGGACTCGGAGATGGTCAAATCAGGAAAAATCGTGGTCAGAATTCCGCGAGCTGGAGACTACAACCGGCTCTAAGGAAAAAGCGGATGCTGCTCTTGCAGCCGCAAAGCAGTATACGGATGATAACAACAACGCCAAAATCCTTCCCGCTAGGTCCTTCAAAGCGTCCGATGAAGGAACCTTGTACCCAAAGGGTATGACCTTTTTTTGGATGGACGGCGGCAAGGATGACGGGTGGCCCGCTAACAATGGTCAGGTTGTGACGTGGTATCTCGCGGGTAACAGACTTAATCAAATATTTTTTGAGACTGACATAAGATCACAACGCATATGGACTAGGCGGTGGTCAAGTACATCTAATATATGGTCGGATTGGCTTGAGACAGAGACGACAATCGGATCGCAAGAAAAGGCGGATGTTGCCCTTGCGGCGGCAAAGGCATACACCAACGAGAATGCTGTGTTTAAGAATGGGGATGCTGTCATTGCAGGAATGCTGTCAATGTCCAAAAATGATGGCCCCCATCTGCAGTTTGTTGGAGCTACATCCGCTTTTGGCGAGTGGTATGTAAACAACGAGCGAAAAGGTTGGGTAGGAGTGGGAAACAGAAATGAACCATCCACTGTTCGCTTGACGAGCGAAGTCGGGCCGCTCGTCATGCAAAGTGTCAAGGACGAGGTTCATATCCACGGTACGAAAGGTGTATTCCTCGAAGGGCGTCGTGTGGTTGCGGAGCTCGACATGGTAAAGCAATCTGTCGTTGATGGTAAAGGGCTTGTAGCGGAGGCCATCAACGGCAAAGGCGGCGGGCCAGTCTCCGCTTACAATACGTTCCCTGAACTGGCCGCTGGTGTTCGCAATATATCTACTGGAGGCATTATTCAATTCACAGGGTATAAAGAGGTTAAGTTCGATTGGGGGGAGACAGGTAAAGGCTCATTCGACTTGTTTACCGCACCTGCAAAAGCGAGGACACTTGTTATATACCGTTCAGCTACGTATGGTGGCTTAACCGTTTATAATAATGGGTCCTTAGGCAGCTACGCTAGACTGGTGGTAAGAAACACATCTGCGCAAACATTTATCATACATGGTTTGACGAAAAACAGAGAAGATGATTTTATGAATTCTGTGAGAATCCAACTAAACCTTAATAAGTCTACTAGAATGGCATATTTAACTTATGGTGCCAGCCGAGGAACAGATATCGCTTTCGCGTACACGGAAGTGCTCATCCCTAACACGTTTAATCTTGAGCAGGAGTTGACGTTTTTCTTAGAGACGGAGAAGTTGCCAGACAGTAATAACAATAGTGGGTGGGTCTCGGTAGGGGCGAGAGATGTAGGTCTTATTTATACTTAGCTCCTCTATAAGCGGGGCTTAATTAGGAGGGAAGCGACGATGTATGTTATTTTTGATAACCGTACTAAAAGAGTAGAAACAATCTATCATAATCCTACAGCGGAACAAATGTCGGAACCGGGGATGCACGTCGAAGGGGAGATACCGCAACCGGATCATATTCTTGGTCTGCGGGCGGTGCTCAAAGTCGACGTGGAAAAGGCTCGACTCTATTACGATTACGAGCGCACGGACACGCTGGAAAGCAGAGTCCTAGAATTGCAGAAGGAAAACGTCGAAATCAAATTCGCCCTCGCCGAGCTTGCGGAAGCTCAAGAGAAAGACATTACCAGTACGCAGATGGCACTTACTGAAATTGCAGAAGCCCAAGAAAGCGACAACACCAATACGCAACTGGCTTTATCTGAACTGGCCGAAATGGTCACGGAAGGAGGTGAGAAGTAATGGTAATCATTTATTGCGACTTGATTAAAAAGGCATTAAAGACGATTGAGGACGTACCGCTGCGGTGGAAAGCAGCCGTCCAGGAAAAGTTGGAGCAAGAAGCATAAGCGTCGCGCCAGAGAGCAGGCGCTATTTTTATGCCCTCGGGATACCCGGGGGATTTTAAATTTGAGGAGGATACCATGCAAAAACGTAGCGATTCTAACCTTCTAGGCATCGACGTTTCACATCACAATGGAACCATTGACTGGAATGCCGTAATAACTTCTGGAGTTAAGTTTGTATTTATCAAAGCGACCGAAGGAATCGGCTATACCGATCCGAAATTTAGAGCAAATGCTGATGGTGCAAATCGTGCCGGGTTGCAAGTAGGATTTTACCATTATGCTCGACCGGAAACAGGAAATACTGCGATATCAGAAGCTGTCTCCTTCACTAAAACAATAAACGGAGTGAAAGCTGAATTGCCGCATGTGTTAGACCTTGAAGGGGCAGCTTCAAAATTAGGAAGAACGGCTCTTACTCGATGGGCAGTTGATTGGTTGAAAGAGGTGAAAAAAATAACGGGTCATAATGTGATGCTATACACCGGTGCAAGTTTTGCAAAGACATATTGCGGCCCCGAGCTTGGACAATTTCCTCTATGGGTAGCTCATTATGGTGTACAGCAGCCTCTTGGAAATCAGACATGGAGTCGCTGGTCTGTCTTCCAGTTTACCGAGACTGGACGTGTGAATGGAATTCGTGGAAATGTTGATATGAATGTGATGGAAGCTAACTTTGTAAAGAGTTCAGATATCGAGGGACACTGGGCAGAACAGGCAATAAAGGAAGTTATGGAAGCGGGAATCATGAGTGGACGGAGTAATAGTGGTTTTTCTCCGAATGAGCCACTTACCCGGGCTGAGGCAGCAGTTATAGTCAACAGAATTCTCAAAAAATTTTAAAAGGAGGTGTTTGAAATGAATATTGATATTAGTATATATGAAACATCAATTATTCCAGCTATTATGTTCTTGCTGTACATATTATCTAAAGCAGGGGTTCCAAAAAAGCTATTACCTGCAATTGCAGCAGTTCTTGGAATATTCTCGGGGCTCTTTTTAATCAGTTTTGACGGCACTGGGATTGTGACAGGAATACTACTGGCTGCTGCTGCTATTGGCTTCCACAGTGGGAGCAAAAACACTAAAGAGGCTTATTCGATATCCGAATAACTTCCTTTCCCCTCCCCTACTAAGGGGAGGGGAGTCCGTAAAGGGTAATTAAGCGACCTTTAAGAGATGTTTTGAACCGGCAAACAATTTGCAAACAAAAGTGCGGATTTTTGCAAACTAGCGCGCCGAGCTACACCAGGGGATGATCTGGAGACCATCGTCAAGAAGCTGAATGCGCTGAATCAGCAGCGGATTCAGAATACGACGGCCCTTATGGACGGAGCGAGTCTGCAAAAGGCAATCGAGTGGATCGGCGGCGCAGCGAAGCTGTACTTCTTCGGCGTCGGTTCCTCGGGCATTACCGCGATGGACGCCAAATACAAATTCATGCGGCTCGGCTTCCAGGTCGTGGCGGAAGCGGATGCCCATATCATCGCCATGAATGCGGCTCTTGCCGGCGAAGGCGATGTCGTGATTGCCATTTCGGCGTCGGGCAGCACGAAGGATCTTGTCGATTCGGTCGCGATTGCCAAGCAGAAGGGGGCGCGCATCATTTGCCTGACCAGTCACGCCCTCTCTCCGGTGACGCGTTACGCGGATGCCGTGCTGCTGACGGTGGCGAAGGAGGGCCCGCTGCAGGGCGGCTCCTTCGCCAGCAAGCTGGCGCAGATTCATGTGCTCGATATTTTATCGACGGCGCTCGCGCTGCTGGACAAGGAGCGGAGCTACCGGTTCCTGGAGATGACGGCCAAGTCGGTGCTCGGCAAGCTGTATTAGGCGATCCGGTCCGGGGCGGCTTGCTCGCATGCGGTGCCCTTGGCATGATGGACCTGTGCACAACATTGGAGGCGAAGCTCGCCTCTCGCTGCCGTTCATTTTAGAGGTATGCTCGCCGGGAACTACATTATAATTTGACGGAGGCGCATCATGATGTGGATGGATGAGAAGGAAGGATCGTGGGGATCGCCGGAAATACGCATCGGCATAATCGGACCGGAAGCGATGATGGGGCTGATGGAACATTGTCTCAAAGGCTTTCCGTCCTTCGACCCGATCATGCGAAGCTGCCGCCGGGAGGAAGAGGCGCCTGATCTGGCGCGGGAGCTGGCGGAGAAGGTGGATGTGCTGCTGTTCACCGGGCCCGTCTCTTATCAGCTCGCCAAAAATCAGCAACAATTCGACATTCCCTCGCTGTTCGTGCCGCTTACGGGATCGGGCCTCTATGCCGTCTTGTTCCGCCTGGAGCGCAAGCTGGATGTATCGGCCATCACGGTCGATACCCTGAGCCGTCAGATGCTCGTGTCCACCTTCCGCGAGCTGGGCCATATGTGGACCGCCTACGAAGGGGAGCCGCTCCCGTCCTGTGAGGAGCTGGTCGAATTCCATCGGGGGCATTACGAGGCCGGCCGTTCGTGCTGCGCCATTACGGCGATCCGCAGCGTCGCGCTGCAGTTGGGGCGGGAGGGGATTCCGTGCGAGTGGATCGTGCCGACGGAGCAGGACATTATCGTGACGCTGGAGCGCGCGCTCCTGTCGACCGAATGGCGAAGGAACAAGGAATTGCAGGTCGTCGTTGGCCTTATCCAGACCGACGGAATGGAGAGGCTGGCGGAGCGTCATGTGTCCGGGCATGAGATTCAGCGGCTGAAGCAGGATGTTCATCATTTGATTCTCGGCTTCGCGAAGCAACTGGACGGGCACGTCACGCAGCAGTCCTCGGGGGAGTATTCCTTCGTGACTACGAGAGGCGTCTTCGAGCGCGAGACCGGCGGCTATAAACGTATTCCGCTCGCCCGCAATACCCACAAGAGGAACGGGATTCACCTCAGCATCGGCATCGGCTTCGGCCGTTCGGCGGCCGAGGCGGGCGTGCATGCGCGGCGTTCGCTTCATCTGGCCTGCCAAGGGGGCGGAGGCATGTGCTTCATCGTCCGCGAGGATGAGAGCGTCATCGGCCCGCTGGAGATCAACGAGCCGCATGAGCTTGATCTGTCCCTGGTTGACGCGTCATTAGTGAAGCAGGCGGAGGCGGCGGGACTCACTTCGATCTATCTTAGCCGCCTCATCGCTCATATGACCCGCTTCGGCAAGGTCGATTACTACGCCCAGGAGTTGGCGGCCGTGCTGGGGGTCACGGTCCGCAGCGTCCACCGCTTCCTGCTGGCGCTGATGGATGCGGGGCTGGTCGATATTGTCGGAGAAGAGAAGGGGGCTTCCAGGGGGCGGCCGCGCCAGAAATATCGCATCAGCTTTTTGAGCCGCTTGATCCGGTAAGAGGCGGAAATCGGAAGAGAAAGGGGGGGAATTGACGACGAAAGAGACGGCTTGGAGGCGTGGCCGAATTCATGGCAGAAAAGCGGGGCAAAGCGACGCGCGGCATCAATGCTTGCCAAAGGCAACGATAACACGAGAAGAAGGGATGGGATTCGATGAAAAGGTACATGATCGCATGGCTAGCGGCTATCGTTCTTATCGGCGCGGCCGGGCGGGTTCCTATGGCGCATGCGTATGAAACGGAGCGGGCCGGGGCGGAGGCCGAGGCGCATAAGAAGACACCGGCTCCGGCCGTTAATCTGGCGTTAGGCAAGAGCTACACGCTGGAGACGCCGTATCCGCCCGACGCGCTGTTCGGCAAGACGGAGTCGTCGCATCCGGACGATACGGGCCGCCAACTGACGGATGGCCAATTCGGCGGAACCGTATTCTCCGACAGCGCCTTCGTCGGAAGGCTGTGGCAGGGCAGCCGCCTCGTTACGATCGATCTGGAGACGCCGTCTACCGTAGAGGAAATTTATATTCATGCGCTGCAGGACAACGCCAACGGCATCTTTTTTCCCTCCAAGGTTCAGTTCGCGCTCTCAAATGACGGCGTGAAGTGGCAGTATCTGAAGGAGGGAGCAAGCCGGCTGCCGACAACGGAGCCGGGCCCGATCCGGCAGAAAATCGGAATCGACGGCATTGATACGGTTGCCCGTTATGTGAAGGTGGAGGTGCCTGTCGAGTCGTGGCTGTTCATGGACGAGATTGAAGTGATCGGTTCGCCGGATCATCGGGGCAAGAAGCTGCATCCGGACAAGGGGCCGAAGCGGGACATCGGCTACCCGAAGCAGGGCGCGAAGGAAGCGGGGCGGATGAGCAATCAGGTGCTCCTCTACACGGGAGCATGGCAGTATGAGCCCGTGGATTGGATCTCTTATACCAAGGAAGATCTGAAGCCGTACGTCACCTATGTGGACCGCAATCAGGCGAGCCGGGACTATATGTTCGACGGCTTCGTGTTCCTGCCGTACGGCCCGCTGCTGAATGGCGCCAACTTCGCCCCCAATACGGCCAAGCCGACGAACAAAGCGGACTGGGAGGAGCATCTGAACCGTCTTTTCCGGGACGATGATGATCTGGGCGCCTTGAATCAGGCGGTCGGGGAGGCGAAGGCCGGATGGAAGGACCGGACTTATACGGCGAAGGTCGTCCTGACGATCCCGTATCCGCGCGCGGATCAGAGCGACTTCGGGGATGTCGACGGGGACGGCGTCAGCGAGAACATGAACGTGAAGGAAGTTGGCGAGGATCAGGCGCTTGTCAACCGGCAGAAGGCGGTCAAATGGTATGTGGATGAAGTATACCGCCGTTGGACAGCGGCCGGCTACGAGCATTTGGAGCTTCCCGCCTTCTATTGGTACAGCGAATTCGTATCCCGGCAGACAACGGTGAATGAGGACGCCCTAATCCGGTGGACCTCGGATTATGTGCACGGCAAAGGGGCGAAGCTCCAGTGGATTCCCTATTATTTTGCGCGCGGCTGGAGCGATTGGAAGGCGAACGGCTTCGACACGGCTCTCATGCAGCCGAACTATATGTTCCACAACACGAGTGAAGAGCGGCTGGACGCGATTGCGCAGGCTGCCTACGACCATGGCATGGGCATCGAGATCGAGATGTCGGACGCGGTGCTGACCAATGAAGCGGCGCGTGAGAAGTACTATGCTTATCTCAATAAAGGGATGGAGCACGGGTATATGAATTCTTTCAAGGCTTTCTATCAGCAGGTCAAAACGCTCAAACAGGCCGCCGAATCGCAGGATCCGGCCGCGCGGGAGGTCTATGACAAGACCTATCAATATTTGAAAGGAAGCTATGCTCCATAAGCGCCGTGCCTGCGGGTCCGGATGAAGCCGCCGCCTTCTTCTCCGGGAGAGGGCGGCTTTTTGCGATTCTCGCTTCCCTATTCTATGAAATCAGGCGGTTGGCCTGAAGCACCTATCTATGACCGCGCGGCACCGAATGCCATATTTTATATTAAGCGGGACATGGCGATAGAGATCCTGATATATAGCCGCCATGAACTGCCGAAATCAATGCTGCCGCATCCGATGAACGAATTCCGGGATATTCCGCTTCCTCCTTCTCGCTGTCCGGACCGATCCGGCGAACATAACCAGCCAGGGAAGGAGATGGGAGTGTCCGGGAGCCGCTTCACCGGTACAAGCATGGCGCCTGGCGACCGCAGATCAGGGACCGGCTCCGCGGTCGCCGGGGGCCTTGCGCCCATAAGAACCGGAATGGGCGTCACGAAGGTTATTCCGCTCTCCGCTGTCCCGATTTGTCCGCGCGCATCATGCGAAGCACGCGGTTGTTGGCATGCCTGTTCGAAATTAGGGCAGATTGTCCAGCAAATCTACCTATTACCAAACCGGACATACAAGCATAATTTATAGCATCAGCCGAATACATGACCCCCGCTGATATATATATATCGCCTATCATTCCCGCTATGCGCTTATCCTATTAGTTCTCTTTATTCTGTTGTAACAGGTCATGTTTGCTTCATCTCATTCGGCAGAAATAGGAATGGGAAAGGATGAGGGATGTTGATAATAAGCGGTTATCAGAAAGTAATGAACGCCATTCAGGAGCTTGATCTAGCCGAATTTCAAGTTAAATATGCCTGTGGACAAAAGCTGAAATTCGATTTGACCAAAAAGTATGACGTCATTAGTCAGGATGTGTTCATGCAATGGCTGAGCAATATCGAATGGGGCCGGGTCGTGAAAGTAAAATGGAAAACGTGCTGCGGCGAAAAGGGATCGATGTATATGCCGGGATGCAGCGGCAAGTCTCACCGCCATAAGAGCAAGCGGCATCATCATGACGACTGCAAATGCGAGAAATGCAAGCCAAAGCGGCATCATCATCATCATGACGACTGCAAATGCGAGAAATGCAAGCCAAAGCGGCATCATCATGACGACTGCAAATGCGAGAAATGCAAGCCGAAACGGCACCACCACGACGACTGCAAATGCGAGAAATGCAAACCAAAGCGGCATCATCACGACAAGTGCAAGTGCGAGAAATGCAAGCCGCATCATCCGCACCACCACGACTGCGATCCATGCTGCTGCCATTCCGATCCGTGCTGCTGCAAGCCCCGGTACGTATGGCGCGACCAGGATCCTTATACGCGCTTCCAGCCGAAGCCGCAAATCCCGTACAAACATTACCCGTCCGGCGGCTGTTAAGCGGATTCCTTCGCAGCGGCCAAGAGCCCCCCTCCATGGGCCATCCCCTGGTTTGGCGTGATGAGGGAGTCTGACGTGCGCTTCGATTGAAGCGCACTATTTTTCCGATCCCTGCCATTCTTCGAAGATTTGGCCTGGCTGTTGCAATCTATCACCGGCACCTCTTCCCTGTCTTTTTTTCCGAAATCCATCTAATTTCAGCCCCGAACCGCTATAATGAGAGAGACAACCCTTAGCGACCAAGAATGGAGAACCTGGACTTGAGGACATTTAAAAAAGTATATATCGAGGTTACCAGCATCTGCAATCTGGCCTGCAGCTTCTGCCCGCAGACGGAACGGAAACCTCAGTTCATCCAGCTTGACGCGTTCCATCATATTCTTGACGAGATTAAGCCGCATACGCGCCATATCTATCTTCATGTCAAAGGCGAGCCGCTGCTCCATCCTCGGATTGATGAACTGCTGGATGCCAGCCATGAGAAAGGATTCAAGGTGAATATCACGACCAATGGCACGCTGATCCGGAAGAACCGGCATAAGCTGCTTGGCAAGCCGGCGCTTCGGCAGATGAACTTCTCGCTTCACAGCTTCGACGGGCATGAAGGCTCTGAGAATCGGGAGGAGTACTTATCCGATATTATATCGTTCGTGCGGGAAGCGTCCGAGCATCAGGTGATCTTTTCCTTCCGGTTATGGAATCTCAATCCGGAGCATGCAACAACGGCGCAAAAGCGGCGGAACCGGGAGACCTTGGAGATGCTGGAAAAGGAATTTGAACTGGATTACCGCATTGAAGAAAAGGTCGTACCTGGGGGCGGCATCCGAATTGCGGATCGCATTTACTTGAACCAGGATTATGAGTTCCAATGGCCGAGCCTGCAGGCGCCGGAAGATGACGGCAAGGGCTTCTGCCATGCGCTGCGCAGCCAGGCAGCGGTGCTGGTCGACGGAACGGTCGTCCCGTGCTGTCTGGACGGCGAAGGCCTCATTCGCTTGGGCAATGTGTACCAGGCGCCGTTTGCCGAGATCGTGGAGGGCGAGCGCGCGAGCCGTCTGTTTGACGGATTTTCGCGAAGAGAAGCTGTTGAGGAATTATGCCGGAAATGCGGGTACCGGAAAAGATTCGGCACCTAAGTCAACCCATCGGCAACAAAAACAGGACGCCAGGCGGCGTCCTCGTCTCTCTTGATTCCAGGGTAGGCGGAATTATTGCCGAATAATGACGATATCCCGCGGCGGGTTGCCTGTCCGTTGAATGGTATTTATCTCGGCATCGGTCAATCTGCGCCCTACCAGGATGAAGGAAGAGGTCACATTATTGAAATTAAACCGGCCCAGATTCGCTACATTCTGGCTTCCCCGGAACACGCGAAAAGATCCCTGGAAGTTAATTCGCGAGAATAACACCAAGGTCACTTCATTTGTATTGACCACATTGCGCAGCCGGAAGCTGGACAGAACATTATTGAACCGGAACGCCCCCAAATCCCGAACCGCTACTCCTCCGCGGCGGAACACAATCCGTCTTCCTGTAAAGTTAACCCCGCTGAAAAGGGCCAGTCTGACATCTCGATTGGCCATTCTAGAATCACTCCTTCTTGTAAGGTACTACCAATATATGATGGAGTGATAGAATCGGTTTAGACGATTGCTGCCGGGGGAGCGCCGGTTTTTGCTTGTCCCTGTCAGGCGAACAAAATTCCCGTTAATGGATGATATAATAGGTATATTTAATAGTGTTCCGACAGGCGATAGATACGCTCATATGAACCTCTTGGGAATTCATGATGAGAAGTGAGGACAAAATCATGATTGATCGTTATCGTGAGATCCATTTTGCAGAGCTGGAGCTGGAGGGCGGCGAGGAGGCCGGAATGGCGATTCCGCCGAGAGCGGACACGGAGAAGCCGGCTTCCCGGGGGCGAATCGAGGAACAAGAGAAGCCGCTGGACCTGGCGCTCAGCTCTCTGGCAACAACAAAAGAGAAGCGATTCGTTGAACAGGCCCGCCAATGGGAAGGGCATGTTGAAGCGCCGGCCCCCTTTGTTCCATTCATGTGCTACTGGCCGGAATATAAGGATATGTCGGAAGGGCAGACGCGATGGTACTTTTATTGGCGGAATGAAGTTCGGGAAGGTCGGTACCCGCCCACTGGCCTGTCTTATCTTTTTCTGCTCATCTACGAATTGATTAATGGAATCGGTTGGAAGGAGCCTGTGCAGGGCTACCGGCTGATGAAAGAGATCTGGATCGCTTACCGGGAGGCCTTCCCGAAGCTGGATGCCTACTTGCCCGATTGGCTTGTCGACTTCAGCCTTGTCCACCGTCTTGATGTCTCGGTCCGCGATGTCGCGGCGATTGCCCCATGCAGCGTGTCCGGAGATGCGCTCGAATGGGAGCTGATGGACCGGTTCCGGAGCGAGCCGGCGGATCTCCCGCTTGAAGCGGCGGCCCTGCTGTCGGACTATGATGTCATGCGAAGCAAGTTCTGCGCCAATGGCGGACAGGCAATGATGAACGCATATTTCCCCAAGGTATTCGTGGCTGTAGATGGATATATAAGCAAAAAATATGGCGCGCGCCTGATTGAGCGGCTTCATCCCGGCGAACCGGCAAGAAGGGAGCGTTACTTGTTCCGCAGCGCTGTCTACGATTCCACGCTGTACGGAAGCAGCGCGGCAATCGAGTGTGTTCCGATCAGCTCCCACGGCCCGCTGCGCGCCTTCGTAACCCAACTTATGCGGTTAACGGAAAATACGCTGCGCGGCTTATGCGGGTACAAGGGCAGACTGCGCGGCAGTGCCGTTGAAGCGGAGATCGCCGCTCTTGTTTACCGGTATTTGGAGCGGGAGGTTGGACAAGCTTCCGCCGCGGAACGAGAACGGGACGAGCCGGCCGTTCGCATAAATGCGGACAAGCTGGCCCGGCTGCAGGCCGAGTCGGACGAGGTGCGCGATATGCTTGCAGTGACGGAGGAAGTTGGCGAACCGGAAGGCGTGAGCCGGATCGCGGGCGGTACGCGAGACGAGCCATCCGAGACGAGGAGATCCGGGCAGCGCGGCGAGCCGGAGGGCGGCCGTTCGGCGGATGTGCCGGATATCCTGTGCGCCGAACCGGATGAAGTCCAGATGCTGCTGTTCCGGCTGACGAATGAGCAGCTTCAACTGCTGACTTCGTTGCTGGCCAGCGGAGGGGAGCTGGACAGGCAAGCGCTCGCGAAGCAGGCTCCTGCCATCATGATCGATCTGGCCATGGATGAGATGAACGAAGCGGCATTGGAGACGCTCGGCAATCTGGTCCTTGAGGAGGAAGCCGGAATGATCGGCATTACAGAGGACTATCGGGAGGAACTGGCGGTTCTTTGCGCTTGCGAGCGTCCCGGAGCGGCAGAGCTTGCCTCGGGAGAAAGCGCGGAGGGCGAGTCGGATAAGCCTGGCATGAGGGCGATCGGCCTCGCCGGGAATCACGGCGGCATGGACGACGAATGGATTCAATTCGATCGTTTGCTCGAACCGGTGCATCGTCTGACGCTGCAGGCGATGATGGCGGGAGGGGAGCATCATTCGCTGGTGAAGCTTGCCGAAGCGCACGGAACGATGGCCGAGCTGCTTTTCGATGAGATCAATGCCGCGTCCATGGATACGATCGGGGACCTGATCATTGACGGGAATGAGATTGCGGATGACTATCTTCCTATGATTGAGAAATTGGCGAGGTGAAGAACCATGACAGATAAGAAAATTCCGAAGCGCGTCACGACGGCGCTTATCAACTCCTTGACCGCCGGCGTCGTGCCGCGTATTGGACTGGAGCATATCGCCGTCGGCCGCAAGCCGGAGATTGAAGCCATCCTTCGCGACCTGGACAATGTGGCAGAGGGCGGAGCGGCGTTCAAGCTCGTGACGGGACGATACGGAAGCGGGAAGAGCTTCTTGCTGCAGATGATTCGCAACTATGCGATGGACCGCAACTTCGTCGTTGCCGACGGGGATCTGTCGCCGGAACGGAGACTGGCCGGCACGAAGGGGCAGGGGCTGGCGACGTACCGCGAGCTGATGATGAATCTATCGACGCGCACCCGGCCGGACGGAGGAGCGCTGGAGACGATTCTGCAGCGCTGGATTGGTTCGATTCAACAGCAGGCCATGTCCGAGCTTGGCATTGGACCGAACGACGAGGCCTTGAATTTGGAGGTGGAGCACCGCATCGCAGCCGTCACGAATGAAATGCGGAATATGGTGCACGGGTTCGACTTCGCCAAGGTGCTGGCGTCGTATTGGAGCGGGTATAGGAGGATGGATGACGAGCTGAAGCAAGCTTCGCTGCGCTGGCTTCGCGGGGAGTTCACGACGAAGACCGAGGCGAAGCAGGCTTTGGGCGTCGGTGTGATTATTGATGATGACACCTGGTACGATTACATGAAGCTGTGGTCGGAATTCGCCGCGCGGATTGGATATCAGGGATTGCTGCTTTTTATCGATGAAGGGGTTAACCTGTACAAACTTACGAACAGCATCTCCCGGCAGAGCAATTACGAGAAGCTGCTGACGATGTTCAACGATACGATGCAGGGCAAGGCGGAGCATCTCGGCATTTTCATCGGCGGCACGCCGCAATTCGTGGAGGATGAACGCCGGGGGCTGTTCAGCTATGAAGCGCTGCGCTCCCGCCTCGTAAGCGGCAGATACGCGGCAGAGGGGCTCCGCACCTATACGGGCCCTCTTATCCGACTGGACATGCTGTCTCATGAGGAGATTTTGATTCTGCTGCAGCGTCTGCGTTACATCCATGCCCTTCACAATGGAGTGGAACCGCTGCTGACGGACGAGCAATTAATCGTATTTATGGAGCAAGCCGCCGGCAGGCTCGGAGCGGACGAGCTGTTGACCCCGCGGGAGATTATTCGTGATTTCATGGATCTGATGCACACGCTGCATCAGCATCCGGAGACGGAGTTCGACGATCTAATCGGAGAGCGGTGCGTCAAGCCCGCGGCTTCCCAACTGGATGAAGTCGGCGGCTTCTTGGCGGAATTCGAGCTATGAGCGGCACTCATCCCTTTCACCGGTTGGCGCCGTTCATTCAGGAGTATATTTACAAAAAGCGTTGGGAGACGCTGAAGGAGGCCCAAGTCGGGGCTTGCCGCGTGCTGTTCGATTCGCCGAACCATCTGTTGATCGCATCCGGCACGGCATCGGGCAAGACCGAAGCCGCCTTTTTCCCTGCCTTGACGGAATTATATGAACGCCCTTCCGCATCGGTAGGCATTCTGTACATCGGCCCGCTGAAGGCGCTCATTAACGACCAGTTCGAGCGTCTGAACGATCTGCTGCGCGAGGCCGGCATTCCGGTGCGGCATTGGCATGGGGACGTGTCCCAAGCGGAGAAGGCGAAGCTGTTGAAAAGACCGTCCGGCGTGCTGCAGATTACGCCGGAATCGCTGGAAGGCTTGTTGATGAACAAGCCGAATGCGATTCCCGCCCTGTTCCGCGACCTGCGGTATGTCGTGATTGATGAGGTGCACGCCTTCATGGGGGCGGATCGCGGCATTCAAGTGCTGAGCCAGCTGGCCCGGGTGGAACGGATGGCAGGCTGCCGGCCGAGACGGATTGGCCTGTCGGCGACACTGGGCGACTACGATGCCGCCTGCGAATGGCTGGGCGCAGGCTCGCCGCATGCCGTCGAAGTCGTGGCGCCCCGCGCGGGCCGCAAGCTGAGATTGAATGTCGAGCATTTCTCCTTCCCCGCCGCCCATGACGAGGAGCAGACGGAGCAGGCGGCGAATGCCCGCAAAGCTTATTATGACTATATCTATGATCATACGCGGCTCAAAAAGGCGCTGATCTTCACGAACAGCCGCTCCGATGCGGAACTGACGACGCTGGAGCTGCGCCGCACAGCTGCGCGGCGCCAGGAGCGGGATGTCTTCCACGTGCACCACGGCAGCATCTCGGCCATGCTGCGCGAAGAGGCCGAGGCCGCGCTTCGCGTCGGACGCGGGCCAGCGGTAACCGCGGCTACCGTAACCTTGGAGCTGGGCATCGATCTCGGGGAGTTGGAACGGGTCATCCAACTCGGAGCGCCCTATAGCTGCTCCAGCTTCGTGCAGCGGCTCGGCCGATCGGGAAGACGCGGCGATGCGGTATCCGAGATGCTGTTCGCGGTGCCGGAAGAGGAGGACGAGGACGCGCAGCTCCCCGCACGGATGCCTTGGACGCTGCTGCGCGCAATCGCGGTCATCGAGCTGTATGTGCGGGACAAGTGGATCGAGCCGCTCGCGCTGCGGAAGAAGCCAATCGGCCTGCTGTATCATCAGACGATGAGCATATTGAAGGGCATGGGGGAAGCGGCGCCGGCCGAACTCGCCCGGGAGGTGCTGACGCTGCCGCCGTTCCGGAACTTCGATGCGGAAGAATATAAGCTCTTCCTCCGGTATTTGCTGGAGACCGATCATTTGCAGAGAACCGAGGAAGGAACGCTTCTGATTGGTCTGGCCGGGGAGAAGGTCGTGAACCATTTCCGCTTCTATGCGGTATTTAAAGACGATGAAGAGCATGCCGTATATAACGGTTCGGAGGAATTGGGCTCGATTACGACCGTTCCCCCGCCGGGCTATTGCTTTTCTCTGGCGGGCAAGCTGTGGAAGGTCGTCGAGGTGGACGCCAAGCACAAAGCCGTCTATGTCAAGCCTGCCCGGGGCAAGGTGGACACGCTCTGGCTTGGGGCCGGGGGCGATGTGCATACATCGGTCATGGCCAAGATGCGCGATATTTTGGCGGATCATGAGATCTATCCGTACTTGGCTCCGGGGGCTGTCAAGCGGCTCGAGCGGGCCCGCCGTCTTGCCCGGGAGAGCGGTCTGCTCAGGCAGTCCGTTCTTCCGGCGGGAGGGAGCTCCTGCTTCATCCTGCCCTGGATGGGAACGAAGCCGTTCCGCACATTGGAGCGCATCTTGAAGCACCGGCTTGCCCAGCGACTTGCCCTCCGGTCGATTGTGCCGATGGAGCCGTACTATATGGTCGTCTCCGGCCATGCGGATGCGCCCGCCTTGTTGGACGAACTGCGCGCAGAGCTGAATAACGGAATCGATTTGATGAGTCTTTTAGCGCCGGAGGAGGCCCCTTATTTAGGCAAATATGATGAATTCGTCGCTCCGGAGCTCGTCCGGAAGGCGTTTGCCGTGGATGGGCTGGAGCTGTTCCCTGCTGAATGGCAACGCTGAAAACGGAGTATCGTTTGTCGAATTATGGAGATTTTTATCGGACTGTGCTAGTCCTTTGTCACCATATAATTAGTCGATTAATTTTATTTGCTTGGGACTTTTTCCCCTATCGCCCGGATTGGCTATATGGTTATGATGGTTAGGTACGAAAATTTGTTACAGATCTTAGGAGGATATCGGCTTTGAAAAAATGGACACTCGCGTTATTAGGGGCAATCTTGGCGTTGGGAATCACGGCATGCGGCGATAAAGGCGCTATCGGTGGTGCGACCAACGCGGAAAAACCGGCGGATGCGCAAACAGAAAAAGAAAATGCGCCGGCATTGACTGCGGATGAACTGCTGACGAAGATGGCGGAAGCCAGCCAAAAGATGAAGAACTTCGCGATGGATGCGAGCATCAACCAGAACATTACGGTCGCTCAGGGCGATCAGAAGCAAGAGCAGAAGGTTGATATCTCGATGAAGGCGGACTTCAGCAAAGAACCGTTCGGCATGTACCAAGAGATGAAGATGTCTATGCCTGGCCAAGGCGAACAGGATATCAAGCAGTATATTTCCAAGGAAGCGATCTACACGCATGTGGATGGACAATGGGTGAAGCTTCCGGACGAAATGATTGGCGATATGGTTAAGCAGATGGAAGAATCCGCGAAAATCGAAACTCAAATGGAGCAGTTCAAATCTTTCTCCAAAGATATGAAAGTGGCGGAAGAGGGAGACAAGTACGTATTGACAGCTGATTTGTCCGGCGATGGAATCAAAGAGCTCGCCAAGAACTTGATGAGCCAGTCGGGCAGCGGCGAAGACGCGCAAACGCAGGCTCTGATCGAGCAAATGGATATCAAAAATGTCAAAGTTACGTATGCGGTCAACAAAGAATCGTTCCTGCCGCTTCAATCCGATGTCGACATGACGATGGAAATGGAGCAGGACGGTCAGAAAATCTCCATGGACATGGTGATGAAGAGCACGTTCTCCAAGCATGACGAAGTGGGCGAAATCAAAATCCCTCAAGAGGTGCTGGACAGCGCTCAATAATTGAATCGCGTTCAACCGCCGGATCCGGAAGGATTCGGCGGTTTTTTGCGCGGGTGTAGCTTTTCATCTATTCTCTCCGCCTTATGCCAGCCCCAGCTTGCGCTCGATTTGCCAAATGGCCTCCTCCACGGTGATGACCGCTTCTGTCTGCTCGGCCATATCCTTGAGACGGATCGCCCCGATGGCGGCCTCGCTCTCGCCGATGAGCAGCACGAAGCGAATTCGTTGGGATGCGGCGGAGGCAAGCGATTTTCTGAGCTTGCGGCCGCTCGTATCCAGAGAGGTGCGTATCCCGTTGGCCCGAAGGGCCGCGGCGGTCCGGAGCGCTTGGGCCAGGGTATCCCCGATAGGAATGACGACGGCCGAAGCGCGGGTCCGTTCCGCTGGCCGCCGCGCGACGAGCGCCATGATTGATTCCATGCCGAACGACAGGCCGACGGTGGGGTAGGCTGCATCCTGCCTTCCCGTGAATTGGCCAATAATGGCGTCGTATCTACCGCCGCCGCCCAGGCTTGAGACGAAGGAGCCGGACGCATCGAAAATTTCATATACGGTGCCGGTATAGAAGGACAGCCCGCGGGACAGGAACGGGTCGAAGGCGCAGCTTGCCGCAAGCCCGGTCTCGTCGATTAGAAGCTGCAGGGCGCGCACCTCGGATGCACCCTCCGACGACTGGAGGCCGTAAGCCCCGGCGAGGGAATCGACCGAGATCTCTTCTCTCTCCATCAAGGCCAAGATCGCCTCGGTAACGGACGGCCCCAAGCCTTTGCCAAGCAGTTCGTCCTTTACTCCTTCTTTTCCGATTTTGGCAATCTTGTCGAGCGTCAGCATGACCGACAACGCCTCCCCGGCCGGGACGCCGACCGACTCCAGCAATTCTCCGAGGAACCGCCGATTGTTCCATCTTATCGTCACCGGGATGTCCAGGCGGCGGAACGCCTCGACGGCAAGCTGCATCAGCTCGGCCTCGGCTTCCGGCCCTGCAATGCCGACGATATCGGCATCGCATTGCAGAAATTCCCGCAGCCTTCCCCGTTTCACCGGCCCGTCGCGGAACACTTTGCCGATCTCATACCGCTTATACGGCAGCTGCAGACCGGGATTCATGGCGACAACCTTGGCGAACGGAATCGTCAGGTCATAGCGCAGCCCTAACTGCCGCTGTCCTTGATCGCTCAACTGGTACATTTCCTTCACGATTTCTTCCCCGCCGGCATATTTCGATGTCAGTACATCAAGCTCATGCAAGATCGTGCTCTCCATCGCCTCGAAGCGGTACAGCTCGAACAGGTTCCGCAGGACGTCCTGCACTTGCTGGCGAGCCGCTTGCTCCGGACCGAAAAAATCATAAGTTCCTTTTACGTTTTGCATCGTATCCATCCTCCCTTGTGTCTCCGGAAAATAAAAAATGCGCCGGACCTCTTGGTCCCGCGCGCCGGATATATGCCGCAGGGAGGCCAACGCGAACAGCGTTAGCCTCCCTGATAGGTTCAGGGGTGCTAACGCTTCTTGTGATGATGAAGTTGAGTCTGCTGGATTCGGTTCATCGCAGGTTCCTCCATCGCATGTAGTATTACAGAGTATAGCGAATGGGTAGGGAAAAAGCAATAGTCTTACCCGAAGAAGAAAAAGACTGGAGCTGTGTCCTCGCTTTCCGAATAATCTCTCCGATCTTTTGCTCCAGCTGGAAGACTTGGCGAGTGCGTTCATTCCGCTGGCCGGAGGAGACTGTCATCGAGGTGAGCGCCTTCAGGCTGGCGCCGGCATCGCCCTTCCTCGCGGCTTGCGTTAACGTGCTCCGGGCCGCAGAGAGCCGGCTCTTATCGATGCGGGCGGCGTTCTTCGCTTTCTTGATCTGCACCTTGACCGTATCGATGGCGGAGAGCGTCTGGCGCACGCGCTTGACGGCATCGGTGCGGGCTTGCCTGGCCGACTTCAGCGCGGCTTGGCGGCGGCGAATATCCTCCCGCGCGGTCTGGACGAGGGGCTTCATGCCGGTGTGCTGCAGGCGAAGCGCTGCGTTCAGCTGCTTGTTCTTCCATATCTTCGCCGCCGAAATCTGCTTGTTCAAGGCGCTATAGGCGTCGAACAGCGGCTGATACTTCTTCTTCGCCTCCTGGACTTGTGAATCGAGGCGCTTGAGCTTCTCCACATGCATAAGCTTGACCTGCTGCCGGATGGCGGTCATCGCCTCCGCATTGTCGCGCTGCAGGCGCTTCGTCTTCTCCTGCCATTCCCGCTCTGCCGCCTCGAGCTGAATCAGTTCCCGGTAAAGCCGATTCAGCTTATCCGCCTGCGTCCGGTCCGCTGCCGCCACCATCTTGTCGAAGGCGGCCTTGGCCGTGGCGGACAGCTCCGCCGATGCGGCGCGGAGCGGCGCCGGGTTGGCCAACAGGCATGCGAATGCGAGTGCAATAAGGAGCCATACGATAATCGCGCCCGATTGTTTCCTCATCATAATCGTCTCATCCTCTCTTCTTATTTTCCCGAAATATCCGGCTCCGCCCTCCATATCCCCACGCGCAAGACAGGAAAATGCAAAAAAGCACCTGCAAGAAGGGCTATCAGGCCCATTCTTGCGGGTGCTTCCATCGCAAGTGCCGTTATTTGTCATTCAAGCTAATGATATGAAAGAATGCGAGATTTGTCAAGGCGAACGGATAAGGAGCGTGTTTTTCCTCGCAAAAGCTTGGCTGGAGCGGTTAGATAGTTTAGATAACACCTATGGAGCGCGTTATTGGGAGAAGAGGGCTTTGTCGAAATATGGGAGATAGGAGCATGCGATTGCCGTTCTATCTGCCCAAATAATTAATTGGCTCAAATCGCCAGTACAGGACTATTTCCCCTAGTACCGGATAGACCGTATGGTTATGATGATTAGGTCTTATATTAATTACAGATATTAGGGGGATACTCGCGTTGAGGAAGTGTGCGATTGCATTGTTAGTAGTTGTTGCGGCCTTCGGCATTACGGCTTGCGGCGGCAGTGACGCCGACGCGGCTATTGCGGCAGACGAACTGCTGGCAAAGACGATAGATGCCAACCAGAAGGTGAAGAGCTTCTCGATGGAAGGAACTGCGATCAATAAGATTACGGATGGTATAGGAGAGCTGAAGGAAGAGAGGCAATCCGAATCGACCATAAAGCTGGACCTGAACAAAGAGCCGTTCGGCATGTACTATGAGAATAGGAAAGTGTATGACGGGCAAGAGGAAGTTCAGCAAACGTTGTACGTTGAGGGGGAGGAAGCCTATGTGAACCTCGGCGACGGATGGCATGAATATCCTGAAGAGATGGTTGACGAGCGGTTGGAAAGACTCGAAATATTCGCGCATCCCGAGAACCAGTTGGAGCTGTTCCGATCGAGGGCCCAAGATATGAATGTGAAGGCGCGCGGCAATAGGTATGTGTTGACGGCTGATCTGACCGGCGAGGGACTTCAGGAATTGGTTAAAGGATTGATAAGTCAGGCAGGCAGCGGCGAACATGAACATATGAAGTGGTTTTTGGAAGCATTGCATGCAAAAAATATAAAAGCTTCGTTTCTTATTCATAAAGATTCGTTCCTGTTGGTTCAAGCGGAAGTAAGTGTCATTTTGGAACCGAAAGAATATGGAAAGTATTCTACTCAAGAACTAGTGACGAAAAGATCATTCTCCCGCCACGATAAAGTGGGCGTAATCAAGATTCCGCAAAAGGTGATTGACAGCGCGAATTAGGATAACCAGACAACCGCCATATCCGGGAGGATGCGGCGGATGTCGGCGCATACGATTAGGAGCATCTGCAAGGAAGCGGCCGGCGCCTTGCCTATTATCCCGGTTCATTCGCAGCATCGGGGCCTGCTCTCTCCTTCGTTCCTAGATGAGCCTTAGCTTCTTTTTAACTACATCCGGTCCTTGCTCTGATGACAGGGCCGGGCTGATTAGAGGAGTTTTAGCAAAATCCTGCACCTGCCAGGCTGTTGAGAAAGAAGTTTTGAGTAGGAAAATGGATATTTCCACCATCCTGAAAACTGCACCATTTCCCTAGACACGCCCATCCGGCAGGCCAAATCCGCAAACTCCACGATTTTTCCAGGCACGCCGATTCGGTAAGCGAAATCCTGCAGAAATACAGCAATTCGATAGGGACGACTATTCCAGAAAGGGAATCCTGCAAAATTACAGGAATTTCCCCCGTTTCGCTTCGGCTTGAAGCAAAAGGGCCTAAAATGATGTAGATTTGCAGCAATTCCTCGGGATGTGGACTCATTAAGCCGAAATTCCTGTAAAATAGCAGCAATTTCCTCCGCACGTCCAAGCCCCAGGAGGCAACGATGCTTCCAGCAGGCCGATA